>Ga0315909_10001653_pt1 | contig 29892 bp, 26 predicted proteins | sample LakEriMetagenome_11_FD_203527 | JGI IMG/M metagenome (GOLD analysis project Ga0315909, IMG submission 203527) | Freshwater fungal communities from buoy surface, Lake Erie, Ohio, United States - Buoy 2 MA125 | ecosystem: Environmental > Aquatic > Freshwater > Lake | place: USA: Lake Erie, Ohio... | reverse complement strand
CGCAATGCCCTGCGGATAGGCTTTTCGGATCTGTTTTTCAATCCGTGCTTTGTGATCTTCGCGCAGCAGCCCTACCGTGGACTTTGCGAGCAAGGCATCGAGCGTGATGCCGTCGATCAGATCCAGCGGGTCGATCGTGTTGCCCTTGGACTTCGACATCTTCTGGCCTTCGGCGTCGCGCACGATGGCGTTGATGTAGACATCCTTGAAAGGCACCTTTCCTGTGAAGAACGTGGTCATCATCACCATCCGGGTGACCCAGAAAAAGATGATGTCAAAGCCGGTTACCAGAACTGACGAGGGCAGGTAGCGCGCCAGGTCTGGCGTGGCATTGGGCCAGCCTAACGAGGAGAACGGAACCAGTGCCGAGGAAAACCAGGTGTCCAGAACGTCCGGGTCGCGAACCAACAGGCCTTGCCAGCCGGCGGCCCGGGCCTGCGCCTGGGCCTGCGCTTCATCACGGGCGACAAAGACCGCGCCATCGTGAATGGGCGCGCCGTGCGCATCGGCCTTGTACCAGGCCGGCACCTGATGGCCCCACCAGAGTTGCCGAGAAATGCACCAGTCCTGGATGTTGCCCAACCAGTGGTCATAGGTGCTGCGCCAGTGGTCAGGTACGAAGCGGACCTCACCGTCATCGACAACCTTCAGGCATACATCCGCAATCGAGCGCCCGGGAAAGAAATGATTGCCGTGGTCCTGTTTGCTCATCGCGACAAACCACTGGTCGGTGAGCATGGGTTCAACCACGACACTGGTACGCGCCGAGCGCGGGACCATCAATTTGTGCGGTCGTTCGCTGACCAGCAGCCCGGCCGCGCTCAGGTCTTCCAGCACACGCTTGCGCGCCTCGAACCGATCCAGGCCGCGGTAGCGTGCTGGCGCAGCGTCAGAGACCTTGGCATCAAGAGTGAGGATGCTGATCGCCGCAAGGCCGTGCCGCTCACCGACCGCCCAGTCGTTGAAATCATGGGCTGGGGTGATCTTGACGCACCCGGTGCCGAAGGCTGCATCGACATAATCGTCAGCAATGATCGGGATGCTGCGCGTGCCGCCCTGGCCATCATCGGACAGCGGCAGATGCAGCGTGCGGCCCACGAGCGATGCATAGCGCGGATCACTCGGGTTCACGGCAACCGCGGTGTCACCCAGCATGGTTTCAGGACGGGTCGTCGAGACGACCAGTGCGTCGACCACCACCGTGCGGGCAGGTTCGGTATCGGTGGCCTCCAGCGTCACCGTGACCGGTTCGCCGTTCAGTGGGTAGCGGATATCCCAGATCCGTCCCTCTTCTTCCTCGCTGTCGACTTCCAGATCCGACACGGCGGTCTGCAGGGTCGGATCCCAGTTCACCAGCCGCTTGCCACGGTAGATCAGGCCTTGTTCATGCAGCTGCACGAAGACCTCGAGCACCGCCTGGCTCATCTGCGCGTCCATCGTGAAGTAACCGGCACGCGCGCCATCGGTGTCTGCGTAATCCCAGTTGCCGGACGCACCCATGCGACGCATCTGACCCACGATCGTGGTGCCGGACTGTTTGCGCCAGGTCCAGACTCTGTCCAGAAATGCCTTGCGCCCCAGATCGTGGCGGGTCAGGCCTTCGGCCTGCAGTTGGCGTTCGACCACGACCTGAGTCGCGATGCCTGCGTGATCGGTTCCGACGACCCAGTTCACATCCGAACCCTTCATCCGCTGCCAGCGAACCAGGGTATCCATCAGGGTCTGCTGGAACGCGTGTCCCATATGCAGCGTGCCGGTCACGTTGGGTGGCGGCAGTTGAATGCAATAGGCTGGCGTCGAGGCGGCCGGGGTTTGGGGGTTGCGGAACAGGCCGCGCGATTCCCACAGGGGGTACCAGCGCGCCTCGATGTCGGCAGGCTCGAAGCTTTTGGCCAGAGCGGCATGCGGCGCGCCTGATGTCGGCGTGGCGTTCATGGAAGATGCCTCGGGGAAAGGAGCAGAGTCCCCGATTATAAGTGGGCGGACCTATTCGAGAGGGCCTCATCCACCGCGCGGGCCACGGCTTGTTTCATGGCGCGCGCGAGGTTGGACTGCAAGGTGTCGCAGGCATCGTCCACGGCATCTTGAAGCGCGCGCTGCAGTTCAGCACGAAACCCGATGTCGATGGCATCTTCAAGCCGCTGCAGGACCTGCGCCGTGACGGTCTCGCGTATCCGCTCCAACAGTTGTTCGCTTGATTCGGGCGCCGCCTCTTGCGCAGCCACCACTGCGGGGGCTGGGATTTCCAGCACCTCTGTGAGCATTGGAATGGTTTCGTCGGTGGCGGACGGCTCGATGGGTGTCATCACCGACTTTCAATCATTGACCGGCGCCGGCCAGGTCATGGGTTTCAATCGGGTAGCCGCGGTCACGATAAAACCGCCAGCGTGCCCGTCCGGCTGCCCGGTCCTCATCAAGACCTGAAACCAGCTCGATCAGTCGCTCGAAACGTGCAAATCCAGGGGGCGTCAGGCTGCCCAGGTTGACCATCAGATCGCGGTCGCCAGCATGCCCTGCATCCTGCAGTTCGGATTGGGTCAGTAGCACCGCAGTCTCGCTGGCCAGTGGGTCGGTGGCCATCACATGCGGAATGAAGTCCTGGGCTGAGAAGGTCCACAGCGACTGATCGAAGCGCGCCAGCAGTGTGGCGTCATCGCTGAAAACTACCATGCGATGACCGGCACGAAATGCCTTGCGCACCAGGCGACAGCCGTAGTCGACCTTGTCGGGCACATTGAAATGAAAATCCACACGGGTCATGGCAGATGGGCGAAGCTGAGGCTCATGACCCGGGTGCCCGATCAGCTGCGGCCCGCGCGGCCCAGCACGAATCGTGTGAGAAGCGGAACAGGCCGTCCACTTGACCCCTTCGCTGCGCCGCTGCGCCAGGCCGTGCCCGCGATATCCAGGTGCGCCCAGTCATAGGCTTTGGTGAAGCGCGACAGAAAACAGGCTGCGGTCACGGCTCCGCCGGCGCGCCCGCCAACGTTGGCCATGTCGGCGAAATTCGACTTCAAGCCGTCCTGGTACTCGTCCTCGAGCGGCATGCGCCAGCATGGATCGGCCGCTTCGCGCCCGCAGGCGCTCAGTTCCGCGGCCAGGGCATCGTTGGTTGTGAACAGGCCACTCAGATGATGGCCCAGCGCCACCACGCACGCACCGGTCAGCGTGGCAATGTCCACCACTGCCGCCGGCTTGAAGCGCTCCACATAGGTCAGCGCATCGCACAGGATGAGCCGGCCTTCGGCGTCGGTATTCAGGATCTCGACCGTCTGGCCTGACATGGTGGTCACGATATCGCCCGGGCGTGTGGCCCGCCCCGAGGGCATGTTCTCGCAAGTTGGAATCACGCCGATCAGGTTGACACGCGCGCCCATGGCGGCCACGGCACGCATCGTGCCCAGGACCGATGCCGCGCCGCACATGTCGTACTTCATTTCATCCATATCTGAGGCGGGCTTGAGCGAAATGCCACCGGTATCGAAGGTGATGCCTTTGCCGACCAGGGCGATGGGTTTTTGCTTAGCACCTGCACCTTCGTAGCGCATGACGATGAGCTTGGGTGCAAGCTCCGAGCCCTGTGCCACGGCGAGCAGCGCGCCCATCTTGAGCGATTCCATCTGCTTGCGCTCGAGCACCTCGACCTTCAGGCCGAACTGCTTGCCGAGTTTGCGCGCCGTGTCGGCCAAATAAGCCGGGGTGCACAGATTGGGCGGCAGATTGCCAAGGTCTTTGGCCAGATCGGCGCCATCCGAGAGTGCCTGGACCATGCGCAGTTCTGCAGTCAGGGCACCGTTGAGCGTGCGGTCTGCACCGAACGCCAAGGCGGCAGGACCGCGGGGTGTGGTGTCAGGTTTGCTTTTCGTGCGATCGAAGCGGTAACTCATGTCGCGGGCGATCAGCGCCTGAGTTCGGACTTTCCACGTGGCGTCGCGGTCTTTGACCTCGACATCATTCAGCCATGACACTGCATCGCGAGCGCCGGTGCCTTGCAGGGCACGCACGACCGCCCGGGCCATGTCGCCGAAAATGCGCTCGGTGACTCCCGCTTTGTCTCCAGCCGAGACAAGCAGCACGCGTTCGATCGACGAGCCCGTACCCACCAGGAGGGTCGCGCCCGCCTTGGCCGCCAGATCGCCCCGCTTGAGCGCGGCAGCCAGCTGGCCGCCACAGGCGGCGTCGATTGCCTGACCAGATGGGGAGAGCCGGGCGCCTATCACTGCCACGACGGCGCAGCCAGTTCGGGTCTTCTCGGGTGTGGAGGTCTTTATGCTAAATTCCATCGCGGTCTTTCAGGGCTTGATCCCGTCGAAGTATAAGCGAGCGTTACCAGCCTGCGATGCTGTTCCAACAGGCCCTGCGCCGAGACCTCTTCAACCTGGCGGGTGCGGTCTTCGCAACCCTCTTCACCGTCATGGTCACCACCACGTCGATCCGACTGCTGGGCGGTGCCGCGGCGAACCGGCTGGCCACAGCCGACGTCCTGCCCCTGATCGCGTTTGCATCGGTCAACTACATCCCGGTGCTCATGGTCCTCACGCTCTACATCACGGTGCTGCTCGCGCTGACCCGCGCCTATCGTGACTCAGAAATGGTGGTGTGGTTTGCAAGCGGCCTGAGTCTGCGCGCCTGGATTAGGCCGGTGCTGGCATTTGCCATCCCATTCGTGGTTCTGATTGCGATTGTGTCGTTGCTCGTCGGCCCGTGGGCCAGCCGTCAGGCGAGCGAATACAAAAGGCGCTTCGAATTGCGTGACGATGTGTCCATGGTGGCCCCGGGTCAGTTTCGCGAGTCGGTGTCGTCCAATCGCGTGTTCTTCGTCGAGTCGGTCGATGAAGCGCAAGCCGAGGTGCGCAATGTGTTCGTCACGCAAATGCGCGAGGGACACCTCACGGTCGTGGCCTCCAGCGGCGGTCGGATCGAGACACGTCCCGAGGGCGGGCGATTTCTGGTGCTTGAAGACGGCCGTCGCTGGGACGGTCAGTGGGGGGAAGGCGCCTATCGGCTGATGGAGTTCCAGCGGTACGGACTGCTGCTGCAGCCCAAGCCCGAGCCCGGGGCTGAGGATTCCGCGCGTATGCGGGCCACGACTGATCTGATTCAGGAGCCCAGCGCGGCCAATCGGGGCGAATTGATCTGGCGGCTGAGCCTGCCGATATCAGGTCTGCTTGCGGCACTGCTTGCCATACCGCTCGCTTTCGTCAATCCGCGGGTCAATCAGTCGGTCAATCTGATCGTGGCCATGCTGATTTATGTGATCTACAACAATGCCAACAGCCTGATGCAGGCTTGGGTCAGCCAGGGGCGGTTGCCATTCGCAGTGGGGTTGCTCGCCACGCATGTGGTGGTCATATCGATCATCGCTTTCATGTTCTGGCGACGCATGTCTTTGTCTCGGCTGTGGCCTGCCTGGCTGAGCTGGCGCCGGACGCGGGCCCAGACCCAGACCGAGGCGCCTAAGCCGCACAGCCCAGAGGCGTCTGCATGACCGTCGTCACCCGCTATCTCGCACGCGAGATCGTGCTGGGTGTGTTGTTCGTCTTGCTGGGTTTTCTGGCGTTGTTTGCGTTTTTTGACCTGGTTGGGGAGCTGGATGACCTCGGCAAGGGCGCTTATCGCATTCAGCATGCGTTGGCCTTTGTGGCCCTGACCCTGCCCAGCCGGGTCTATGAGCTGATGCCGGTCGCTTCGCTGATCGGGTCGGTGTATGCCCTGGCCCGTTTCGCCTCGCAGTCGGAGTTCACAGCGATGCGTGCCGCAGGCATGGGGCGTGTGCGAGCGCTGCAGGCGATCTTGCTGGCCGGGGTCGGGTGCGCACTGTTCACGGCGCTGATGGGGGAGGTGGTCTCTCCCCCTACCGAGCGCTTGGCGCAGCGTTTGCGTCTGGGCGCGCTGGGCAAGGGCGCTGTCGGCGAGTTTCGGTCCGGAACCTGGGTGAAAGACACCCGTCGGGCGCCTTCCGGCCAACTGGACGTCGTTCGATTCGTGAATATCGGCACCCTGAATGCGGATGCGAGCCTGCAAAACGTGCGCATCTTTGAATTCACACCGGACTTGACCCTGCGTTCGATCGTGCAGGCCGAGTCGGCGCGCTTCGAGGGCGATTCGCGGTGGGTGTTGTCAAAGGTGGACGAGACCCGATTCGACTCGGGTCGCACCCCCGATGGCTTACCCACGCTCAGCTCGAAAGTCCTGCATGATGCACAGCGAGTTTGGGCGTCCGATCTTGATCCAAATATCTTGCGGGTCTCGTTGGTTGACCCTGCCCGGATGTCGCTCAGCGCCCTGATCCAGTACACGCGACACCTGCGCGATAACCGTCAGTCCCCAGGGCGCTACGAGCTCGCGCTCTGGAAGAAGGTGATCTATCCCCTTGCGGTCGTCATCATGATGATGCTGGCCCTGCCATTTGCCTACCTTCAGGTGCGAGCCGGAAGCATCGGGTACAAGGTCTTCGCCGGCATCATGCTGGGCGTCGTGTTCCATTTCATGAATGGTTTGTTCTCGCATCTGGGACTGCTCAACACCTGGCCGCCATGGCTGGCGGTCAGTATTCCCAGCCTCGTGGCGCTTGCCGTAGCGTCCCTGATGCTCGCTCAAGTTGGACGCATGCGATGAAGACTGGCCTCATCCTTTTTGCGCACGGTGCACGCGACCCGCGCTGGGCGCTGACCGTGGAAGCGCTTGCACACCGTTGTCGATCCCGCGACCCTTCGCTGCCGGTGCAGTGCGCCTTTCTGGAGTTTCTGGCACCAGACCTGAAGGAAGCGGTTGCATCGCTGGTGTCGGCTGGTGTGCAGCATGTCGTGATTGCCCCGGTCTTTCTGGCCGCAGGAGGTCATGTGCTGCGCGATTTGCCGGACCGAGTGGCGGGTCTGACAACCGCTTTTCCGGGCCTCACGGTACACATTGAGCCTGCGCTCGGCGCCAGTGAGCCTGTGATTGAAGCGATGGCACAGGTATGCACGGATGCGGTCACAGCGACGCGGAGCACTCAGGCGCAGTCCCCGGATCCGGAGCGGTGATCCGGGGCGATCGGTCCCGCTGGCTAGAAAGCGCTGGACGACCTGATGCGCTTTCGTTAGGATGCCGCTCAACTTAGGCGTCGGCATGTAGAACCACCACAAGGTGGCGCGCCAACAGATTTACGAGGAGGAGGAGAGGCAGCACAGTCTGCCGTTCAGGGCGCACGGAAACGGGCGCCTTTTTCTTTTGTGCCTGCAGACTGCGGCAGGCCCGGCCGGGTAGAGCAGGTCGCTTGAGCAGACATTGACCGACCATTCGGTCGGCGAATATCATCGCGACCTGTCGGCGGGCACCGGTCCGCGCGTCCAACCTTGGAGCGTACCTATGAGCAAGTTCCTATCGAGCCTGGTGGTCGGGTCGGCCCTGTCCTTCGTGTCTGTCACGGCCTCTTCACAGGTGGTGCTGACCACCTCGAGCTGGCTTGGACCGAACCACACGCTTTCGCAGACTCAGGCCAAGTGGTGCGACGAGGTGCGCAATGCCACCCAAAGCCGCGTGCGCTGCAACATCCTTCCCAAAGCTGTGGTGGCACCTCCGGGAACCTTTGATGCCGTGCGAGATGGCCTGGCTGACCTGAGTTACAGCGTGCACGGGTACACCCCGGGGCGCTACGTATCGACCCTGATGGCCGAACTGCCTTTCATGGGCGATTCAGCAGAAGCCAGCTCAGTGGCCTATCAGCGCATCTATCAGAAGCATCTGGCTGCACTGGGTGAGCACAAGGGACTGAGAGTCATCACGGTGTTCACCCATGGCCCGGGCATTGTGTTCAACACCAAGCGCGCCGTGACTTCACTTGCTGAGATGCAGGGTCTGAAGTTCCGGGTGGGCGGTGGCATGGTGAACGAAGTGGGCAAGGCGATGGGTGTCAATGTGACCCTTAAGCCGGCCCCTGAGTCCTATGAGCTGGTGTCCTCAGGCGTGATGGATGGCGTGTTCTTTCCGGCAGAGTCCATTGAGTCCTTCAAGCTCGAAAAGCTCGTCAAGCACAAGACCACATTCCCGGGCGGCCTGTACAACACCAGCTTTGCATTCGTGATGAACGAAGGCACCTGGAACAAGATCGCCAAGGCTGATCAGGATGCGATCACCAAGCTGTCGGGTGAATATGCCGCCCGTATGTTCGGTCGCGGCTGGGATAACGTGGATCGGCGCGGCAACGCCTTCATGCAGGCAAATGGTGTGGTGTCGACCCAGGCCGGGAAGGCCTTCGTAGAAGAAGTGAAGGGCAAGACCGCCGCCTTGGAAGCGAAGTGGATCACTGATGCTAAAGCCAAAGGGCTGTCGAACCCGGAACAGGTCTTGCGTGAGTATCGGGCGGAAATTGCCAAGAACTGACCGCTGCGCCGTGATCTGTCAGCGGGCCTGCGAGCCCGCGTTGCCGACCGCCCCATGAGCGCGTGCAATTGATCCGGGCAGTCGAGCGCGGGCTTGGATGGCTGGCAGGCGGCAGCCTGTTCGGCATGATGCTGCTCACTTTTCTTGACGTGCTTGGGCGCAAGCTCTTTGACAGATCGCTGCCGGGCAGTCTGGAGCTCACCGAGCTTCTGATGCTGGCGGTCATCTTTGCGGGCCTGCCGCTGACGTCCTTGCGCGGTGAGCATGTTCTCTTCGATTTGCTGGACCACTGGCTGCCCGCATCGATGCGGGCAGTGCAGGGGCTCTTGTCGCATCTCTTCTGCGCGGCGGTCATGGCAGGCGCCAGTTGGCTCGTCTTTGTGCGCGCGGCGCGTACAGCAGAGCAAGGCGACACCACGGCTCAATTATTGCTGTCGCTGGCGCCGTTTTTCCATGCGGTCGCAGCCATGCTGGCGCTCACTGCGCTGATGCACGTGTACCTGGCCTTTGCAGCACCGTCGCATCAGGAAGACGACCCGACCGCAGGTGCCGTATGACCGAAGGCGGCATCTGATGCTTGAAGCGTTGCTCGGATTTGCGGCCATGTTTGCCCTAATGATGCTGAGGGTGCCGATTGCCATCAGCATGGCCGTCGTTGGTCTGGTTGGCATCGGGCTGATGCGATCCTGGCCTGCAGCAATTGCCTCGTCGACCACTGAAATCCTCGACGTCGCGAAGTACACCCTCTCGGTCGTCCCGCTGTTTGTGCTGATGGGCAACTTCGTGACCCGCGCAGGTATGTCACGTGAGCTGTACCGGTTGGCCTACACCTTCATCGGCCACCGCCGCGGCGGGCTCGCCATGTCCACCATCGCCGCGTGCGCGGGGTTCGGGGCGATCTGCGGCTCATCGATTGCTACCACGGCCACCATGGCGCGCGTAGCCATGCCTGAGATGCGTCGATTCAATTACCGCGATTCGTTCGCGGCAGGCTCGATTGCTGCAGGCGGCACACTCGGAATCCTGATCCCACCCTCGGTGATCATGGTGCTCTACGCGATCATGACCGAGCAGAGCATCGGAGCGCTCTTTGCGGCCGGCGTCATACCGGGCCTGCTCGCCACGCTCTTCTACATGGTCGCAGCTTCGGTGGTCACCCGTCGCCATCCCGAATTGGGCCCATCCGGGGAACGTTCGAGCTGGGCCGAGCGCATGCGTGCGTTGCGCGATATCTGGGGCGTCCTGGTGCTGTTTGCCATTGTGATGGGTGGCATGTACGGCGGCTGGTTCACGCCCACAGAGGCCGCAGGCATCGGAGCGATGGGCGGTTTTCTCTTTGCATTATTGCGTGGCGCATTGAGCTGGCCCGTCCTGATCGATGTGCTGGTGCAGTCGGCCCGCACCACGGCCATGTTGTTCACCATTCTGATCGGTGCATCGATCTTTGCGAGCTTCGCGAATTTCACGACCATGCCCCAGGACCTGAAGGACTTCGTCGAGCAGTTCAGCATTCATCCCATTGCAGTCATCGTTGCCATTTGTGCGGTCTATGTGCTCCTGGGCACCGCGATGGAAGAGCTCTCGATGATCCTGCTCACGGTGCCGATTTTCTTTCCGCTGATTACCCATCTGGGTTTCGATCCGGTGTGGTTCGGCATCCTGATCGTGTGTGTGGTGGAAATCGGCATGATCAGCCCGCCTGTCGGCATGAACGTGTTCGTGCTGCGCAGCGTGCTGCCCGATGTACCCACTGGCCAGATCTGGAAGGGCGTCATGCCTTTTCTGTATGCCGACATCGTCAGGCTCGCCGTGCTGATCGCATTTCCGGTCATCACCCTCTGGTTACCCAAGGCGCTCGGACTTTAAGTCTGAGACGTCATTGAACTGCCCTCGAACTGTCATGGTTCGATCAAGGCAGCGTCATCTTTGTCACGCATCTTCACGACTCGCTCGAGCGCGACCCCGTTTGAGCTTCGACTTCTTCGAAGCCGTCACGACGCGGGGTAATCAACGACCTCCAGGAGTCCAGCATGTCGCACCATCACGACGACCACATTTGCAACGATTCGTCGAACGAACATTTCCAGAATGTCCTTGACCGCGCACTGGTCAGTCCAGCCCGCCGCAATGTGCTGCGCGGCAGTGTCGGGCTGTCTGCAGCAGCGGCGCTCCCAATGCTGCAAGCGTGCGGCGGGGACAGTGATCCGATCAGCAGTGTTCCGGCGCTGGCGAAGGGACTGAGCTTCACTCCGGTTGGAAAGAGTCTGGCGGACCAGGTGGTCGTTCCAGCTGGCTATACCGTTAGGGTCGTCCATGCCACCGGTGACCCGCTTGATTCGAACCTGGCGGCCTATAGCGGTTCGGGCACTGAAGCCGACGACTGGGCCCGCAGGGTCGGCGATCACCATGACGGCATGGATTTGTTCTTTATCGATGCAAACGGTAAGTACTCGGAGGCAGACACGGGGCGCGCCCTGCTTGCGGTCAACCACGAGAGCTCGGCCGATGCGCATTTTTTTCATCCTGCAGGCCAGACGTCTGGCGGTGTAGCAGGCAAGAAGTTCACTCAGTTCGGCGATTGGGACGCGAAAGACCGACCTGCTGATGGCCTGGAAGTGCGCAAGGAGATCAACCATCACGGTGTGTCGATCGTAGAACTGAGCAAGAGCGGCAGCACCTGGTCCTACAAGAAGGATTCCGCCTACAACCGCCGGATCACCCCCAATACCGTGGTGAACATCACCGGGCCGGCTGCGCATCTGGCGAACATCAAATCCTTGATGGTCACGGCGTTCGACACGTCGGGTGCCACCGCTCGCGGCACGCTGAACAATTGCGGCCATGGCAAGACCCCGTGGGGTACCTACCTTACTTGTGAAGAGAACTGGAATGTGTATTTTCAGATGCCAGCCGGGACCCCCGCGCCCGACGCGAAGACTGTTGCCTCGCGCGCCCGTTACGGTGTGGCCCGGGCAGCACTCTCGCCCACTGCGACCACTGGGTCGGGTCAGGGTTGGCATACAGTACCGGGAAGCAATGTCTACAGCCGTTGGAACGTGGCGCCCACGGGTGCTTCGGCCGCCGCGGATTTTCGTAACGAACCCAATACCTTCGGCTATAACGTCGAGATCGATCCTGCAAAGCCGGACTCAGTGCCTGCCAAGCGTGTTTCAATGGGTCGCTTCGCTCATGAGGCCGCTGCGTGCGGTGTGCCGGTCGTCGGCCAACCCCTGGCCTTTTACATGGGTTGCGACGCGCGCAACGAGTACATCTACAAGTTTGTCAGCACGGCGGTCTGGTCGACAGCCGACATCGGCGGTGGTATGACGGCCGGCAACAAGTACCTGAACGAAGGCAAGCTCTATGCGGCCAAGTTCAATGCCGACGGTTCGGGTACCTGGCTGCTGCTGGATATTTCGGTGCCAGCCATCGCGAACTACGCCGCGTATGCATTCGCCAACCAGGCCGATGTACTGGTCAACACACGCCTGGCCGCCGACGCAGTGGGCGCCACCAAAATGGATCGTCCGGAGTGGGGCGCGGTCAACACCTCCACGGGTGAGATTTATTTTGCGCTGACCAACAATGACTCCAGGCGAACGCCTGCGACTGCAGACGGCGCTAATCCGCGCTCATTCAATGACCCGGATGGCGTGAAACGCACCGGCAACTCTTACGGGCACATCATCCGTTTCCGTGAGCAGGGCTCAATTCCCGCCAATGCCGCGGCGACGGCCTTCAACTGGGACATTTTCGTTTTTGGCGCTGAAGATAACTCGGCGGCAGACGTCAACCTGTCGGGTCTGACCGCATCGAACGCGTTCTCTTCACCTGATGGTCTGTACTACAGCCCGTATTCGGGGATCATGTGGATCCAGACTGACGACGGCGCCTTCACTGATCAGAGCAACTGCATGCTGCTGGCTGCAGTACCTGGGACGGTCGGTGATGGCAAGGCAATCACAGTCAAGAATTCGCTCACGACCTCAGGCGGCACGACGACCGGTACGACCGGGACCTTCATCGGCGCTGCATTGGGTGAGGCGAAGCTGCGCAGATTCCTGGTAGCACCCAAAGGGGCCGAGGTCACGGGCCTGGCGGAGACACCTGATGGCAAGGTGATGTTCGTCTGCATTCAACATCCGGGTGAGGACACGCCCGCGTTGGGGAGCGCGTCGAGTTTTGCTTTCCAGAGTCAGTGGCCTGGCACGGCCACGGGAACGCAGAAATACGGGCCGATGGGTCGGCCTCGTTCGGCCACGCTGGTGATTACCCGCGACGATGGTGGGATGATCGGCGTCTGAGCTAAGGGCTGATACGCGAGGGTTCACAAGCGGGCAGCGCTGTCATGGCCTGCCCGCTGCACAATGCGTAGCTGAGTCCTGCGATGGCACATCCTGGTGTGCCATCGCAGTTTGAATGCGGGCTTCAGATCGACTATATTGAGCGGCTTCATCGGGCCGATAGCTCAGCTGGGAGAGCGCCGCGTTCGCAATGCGGAGGTCGGGAGTTCGATCCTCCTTCGGTCCACCAATTTTGAAAGGCTCGGATAATCTCCGGGCCTTTTTTTTGCATGCCGCACGACGCCGCCCATGCACAACACTTCCATCACCCTCCCGGTAACCGCACGAGCGAGACTAGACGGACATCACCACTTTTGACGTGAGTGCTCAAAGGTCAAGGTGAACCATGACGCGCTCAGATGACGTGCTCAGGCGAGATTGCGCTTGCGGCGCGCGTGCTCCGCTGAAATCACCTGGGCGATCGCCTCAAAGGCTGCCATATGGGCAGAGGTCGGACGCGTCACCAGTGCAATCGTTCTTTGTGGAGCAGGCGCTGCCAGAGGGCGCGCCTGCAACGGCAGATGTTTGATCAGACCATGTCTGAGCGCCATCTCGGGCAACAGTGCCACGCCCATGCCTGAGGCCACCATCTGGATCAAGGTCAGCAGGCTGGTGGCTTCGATCCCCTCTGCGTGGCCCACCTCTGCGGCTTGACAGGCTTGCAGGGCGTGATCCCGCAGGCAGTGGCCTTCTTCGAGCAGGAGCAGCCGTTCGGTCCATTCATGGTTCAAGCGGATGGCGCGGCCGGACACAGCCGAGTCGTCTTTGCGTCCAACGAGCCAGAATTTGTCTGCATAGAGCGGGCGCACATGGAGTTCACCGGTCTCGACGGGCAGCGCAATCAGAATGAAATCGAGTTGGCGGCTGTGCAAACGCGTCATCAGTTGCGCGGTCAGGTCTTCGCGCAAGGCCAGCTGCAGCCCGGGGAATTTTTTGCGCAAGATCGGCATGACCTCAGGCAAGACGAATGGGGCGATCGTCGAAAGGCTGACTTCGACATGGTGGAGGTGGGCTGAGGCGGGGGTTGGGCTGAAAGCACCTGACTGGCGCGCAGGTGCTTTCGGTTGGGCTCTGCAGGGGGAGGCTCAGACGTGAAACCTGAAACCGCGCCCGGTGGACTCGCGCGCACAATGCAGGCCTGACCCTTTGCCGGTCTGTCCTTCCACTCATCCTTAGGAGATCGTCCATGCTCAATCGAGTCGACCGTATGCAACTGGCCGTGCAGAACCGTTCTCGCGCCGCCGAAACGTTTGCCAAGGTACTGGGCGCGCAGACCGATCGTGAATCGACCATCGAGCATTTGAATGCCACGTGCACCGTCATGCGCGTGGGCGAGAGCGAGGTCGAGCTGTTACAGCCGCGCGGTCCTGGCCCTGTGCAGGCCCATCTGGACCGTTGGGGTGAGGGTCTTTTTGCGGCGGGGTATGCCACGGAGCAACTCGATGCACTTGAGGAGCGTTTGCGCAGCCGTGGCGTGGCGTTTACCCGCGAGGCCGATCAGCTTCATCTACCGGGCACGAGCACCTTTGGGTTTCCAATGGTCATCTCGCGCTTCGTGCAACGTCCCAGGCTGGGCCGGGTATCGTTCTTCTACGAGGCGACCAATGCGCTGAACACGGACTGGAAAGTGGTGAGCGCCCGTTACACCGATCTGTTCGGTCTGGATGCTTCGCGTTTTTGTCCGATCAACAGTGCGCGCTTCGGTTACGAGGGCACGCTCACGCTCTTCGATCCGCCTGCACGCCTTGATCGCATCGAGCTATCGCAGACATTTGCCGGAAAGCCGAGTGCGATGCGGCGGTTCGTCGAGCGGCGCGGCGGTGATGCGCTCTACATGTGCTACCTCGAGACGCACGATTTCGAAGGCCTCAAGCAGCACATGCTGGCCGCCGGCGCCTCATTGACCCCGCGCGGCGACGACATCGCATCCGAGCGCGACAACATGTGGGTGCATCCGAAAAGCCTGCACGGCATGTTATTGGGTGTGTCGCGCACAGGCTTCGCGTGGGACTGGTCGGGCCGGAAAGATCTGATCCCGGCCCTGACCTGATTCTCAGCGCGCTGAGTCGCTCATCCGGATCTGCAGCGCCAGGTAGCGCGAGTAGATCCGGCACTGCGCCAGACTGCCTGCGGTAAACCACAAGCCAGGTTGTCCGGTGGGTCGCCACATGTTGCGCACTTCGCCGTCGTGATCGACCCCCCAGACTTCGCCGACCCGTTCGGCCACCGCGTCGCCGAGGGCGCGACGCACCACTTCCTGCGGGTTGTGATACCCAGTGGCGGCCACCACCAGATCGGCCGGTAAAACACTGCCGTCTTTCATGCGCACACCCTCTGCAACGAAATGGTCGATCTGCGCATGGTCGATGAGACCGATCTCGCCGTTTGCAATCAGGTCGGAGCAACCGACGTTGAAGTAGTAGCCGCCACCTCGACGCAGATACATCATTTGAAAGCCGGTGTTGTCCTCTCCAGCCGTCAGGCGAAATCCGCGCGCCGCCAGGCGGTCCAGCAGCGGTTGATCCACTTGCCGCGACAGCTCGGTGAAGATCTTGTACGCATCGATCAGCACCGGGTAAGGCAGTGCGGTGGCGAGCAGATCGCTGTCATCGATCGGCATGCCCTCGGTATAGAGCGCATACACACGCTGTGCCTGGCGCAGACTCACCACATGCGTGGGACTGCGCTGGATCATCGAGACCTGAACGCCGTGTGCGCGCAAATCCTGAGCCACGTCATGTGCACTGTTCCCTGTGCCGAGCACTAAGGCCTGCTTGCCGCGCCAATCCCGACCGTCGGTGTAGTCGCCCGAATGCAGTACGGTGCCTTGGAAGGCGTCCAGGCCGGGCGCTTCAGGTGCTTTGGGAATGGCGCTCACACCACAGGCGAAGACCAGGTGGCGGGGTCGCATGGTGCGCACACTGCCATCTTCGCGTGTCAGTTCAACCGTCCAGCGCTGCGAGGCTTCGTCCCAGCGTCCGGAGGTCAGTTCAGTGCGAGTCCAGCAGTTCAGCTCAAGGCTCTCTGCATAGGACTCGAACCAGTTGGCCAGTTTGTCTTTTGGGATGAAGGTCGGCCAGGTCGGCGGAAAAGGCATGAAGGGCAGGTGGTTCACATGCACTTCGTTATGCAGGGTGAGCGAGTGATAGCGGTTGCGCCAGTTGTCACCAACGCGCGTTTCCCGGTCGATGACCAGCGTGTCCACCCCGTCTGCGCTCAGGCGTGCTGCGATGGAAAGCCCCGCTTGTCCCGCGCCAATCACCAGCACCTGGGGATCGTGGTCGAGGTATTGCCGTGCCCGCACCCGCCGATCTAGCCAGTTCTCGACACCGAATTCACGGCTGCTGTCCAGCGCCTGGTCGCGGCTTAGTCCACGTCGGTCATCGCCATGCAGCGCCTGCAATGCGGTGACCACGATCCAGGCACGCACACCGCCCGGGCCTGTGGGGTCGGCCACGCCGCGCAGCACACCGGACGCCACGCCTGCTGAGGTTTGAAATTCGAACAAGGCTTCCAGGACATCCTGACCGGCGCGCGCGACCCAGCGCGGTGGCGTCCGTCCTGCCGCCAGCCGCACCCCGGTGGGGCGGCTGCGTGCCAGACAGGCGCTCAGGGCCTGTGCAATGGGCTCACGACCACTGACCGTGGAAATGGTGCCGCTCAATGCGACCAGATCACGCCAATGTCCGGATGCCGTGAACAGCGCCGCAGTGCCCGCTGCATCGGTGCGCGTGAGTGCCTCATCCAGGGCGGCGAGCCAGCGTGTGGCCGCCACTGCAGCTTCAGGCGTACCCACGGGCGGCGTTGAGGACGGCGCGGTGACCGAGCCTTCCGTGCGACTGAAAGCGGCGGCAACGCCCGGGCCGCTGGCTTCGGAGGTCTGAGTGGCAGCGAAAGAGGATGGCGCGATGGCAGACATGCGTTTGAAGACTCCGTTCAACGATCAGAGGGGTGTGTTGATCACCATCAGGACGGGACGATCACGCCCTTGCCATCAGACTGACGGTCAAACAGCGTATAGGCTTCCACGGCCTGATCCAGCGTCCAGCGATGCGTGAACAGCCGGTCCAGATCAATACCTCGGTCAGCACAATATTCCGCACAGGCGCCCTGACCGACGGTGGAAAACGTCCAGGAACCGATGAGCGTCACCTGCCGGCGCAGCAGGTCAGGGCTCACGTCCAGGGTCACGGAATCGCCTTCACCCACAAAGCAGGCTTTGCCCCAGGTGCGCACGCACCGTACCGCCTGCGCACGTGCATTAGGCGATGAGGAGGCGTCGAGTGAGGCGTGGGCACCGCGCCCATGGGTGAGGTCCCGAATGGCCTGCACTACATCGGGTGTCTTCGTGGGATTGATCAGCGCCTGAGCCCCGAATTCACGCGCCCGCTCGAGCCGGGCATCGTTCACATCCAGCGCAATGACGCGCGCGCCCATCTGCGCGGCCAGCAAGGTGGCCGACAGACCGACTGGCCCCTGACCGAATACCGCAATCGTCTGATCGGCTGTGAGTGCCAAGCGCTGAAGTGCGCCCCACGCCGTACCGGTTCCACAGGAAATCGCAGCGCCGGCGGCAAAGCTCAGTTCATCAGGCAAGGGCACGAGCGTGCGCGCGGGGCATTTCATGTAGCGCGCATGCGCGCCGTGTCCGGTGGCGCCATAGACTTCTGCGACGCCTTCAACGCACAGCTGCATCCAGCCTGTGGAGCAGTGATCGCACGCGCCGCAGCCGCGGTAGTGATGCTGCATGACGCGTTGTCCGACGCGGGCCTGCTTGGGCGACACGCCCGGCCCGACCGCTGCCACCACACCGCAAGGCTCATGACCTGCGATCAGTGGGCCACTGATGGCGCCCAGCCCGAGTGCGGCTGTGGCGTCGGCGGCCCGATAAAACTTGAGGTCGCTGCCGCACATGCCCGAAGCCTTGATCTCAAGGACGACCTCGCCAGGCCCGGGCGTGGGGTCCGGAAACTCCATCAGTTCAATCTGCCGATTGCCTTTGAAAACCATGCCTTTCATGGCGTGTCTCCTTTCGTTTCTTGTGTGTGAATGACCGCAGCGCCGGCGTGCATTCAGCGCCCGCTCAGCGCCCGCGGATGAAGCGGTACATCGCAGTGTGATCGGCCCCGGGGTCAAGACCGTCTTCGGCCTGCTTCCAGGCGCTCAGGCAGGCCTGCGCAAATCTGTCCTCGGTGCCCATCCGGTCGATGAACGCCTGGGCGGTCTGCAGATCCTTGCGCATCAGGGCCAATGCAAAGCCTGAATTGAACGCACCAGACAGCATGAAGGTTTCGACTTTCACATCGGTCGTATTGTTGCGGCCAGTCGATGCATTGAAAACCTGATTGACTTTGTGCGGGTCGATCCCGAAGGCTTCGGCAGCGGTCAGGGCCTCGCAGACGGCCAGAAGGCCACTGGCCGACACATAGTTGTTCAGGGCCTTGACCGCATGGCCTGCACCCGCCGCACCCACATGGACGAGAGTCTTGCCCATGGCCTGCAACAGGGGGCGTACACGCTCGACGGCCTCGGCCTCACCGCCCATCATGATCGCGAGACTGCCATCGACCGCACGCTTGACGCCACCCGAAACCGGGGCATCCACAAAGGCAATGCCTGATTGAACCAGGCGCGCAGCATTGTCGCGAGAACGCACAGGGTCGGACGAACCCATGTCCAGCACCAGTTGCCCAGGTTGCAGGGACGCAGCCAAACCGGCGTCCCACAACAGGGTGTCGACCGCAGGGCTGTCGGGCAGCATCAGGATGATGACCTGAGCCCCTTTCGCAGCATCGATGGCGCTGGCTGTGCTCTGAAAGCCTGGCTCCTCCTTCAATGCTGCGACAGCCGCGGCGCTCAGGTCCTGGCCCGTGACACGATGACCAGCGCCCAGCAATCGACGGACCATCGGCTGGCCCATCTTGCCCAGACCGATGAAGGCGACTGACCCGCTCACGGCTTGGTGCCCGTTTCCTTGAAGACTTCCTTCGCATTGCGAAAGCTGTCGATGGCGGCAGGCACGCCACAATAGATCGCTGTTTGCAGGAACACTTCGCGGATTTCCGCGGGAGTGACCCCGTTGTTGAGCGCGCCGCGGACATGCAGCTTGAGCTCGTGCGGGCGGTTGAGTGCGGTCAGCATCGCCAGGTTCAGCAGGCTGCGGGTCTTTCGATCCAGGCCTGGCCGATTCCAGATTTCGTTCCAGCAGTACTCCGTCACCAGTTCCTGCATGGGCATGTTGAAGTCGTCAGCGCTCGCAATCGAGGCGTCGACATACTCGGCACCCAGGACGGCGCGGCGGGTTTTCAGTCCATTTTCAAAGGCATCACGGTTCATGAGGGATCCAGGAGGGTGAGGAACGGAATGCGTGCCGCAGGGTTGCAGCCCGTCTCAGGGTATTTTCTGCCGATCCGTTTGTCGATCCCCCCAGGCCCCACGGAGTTGAACAGTGAAACTCATCAGTGCCACACCCAGCCCCTATGCACGCAAAGTGCGGATTCAGTTGCTCGAGAAAGGCGTGCCGTTCGAGCTCGTCACGGAAGTGCCCTGGAATGATGACACCACGGTCCCTGCCTACAACCCGCTGGAAAAGCTGCCGGTGCTAATCCTGGACGATGGCCGTGCTCTTTATGAATCGGCCTACATCCTGGAGTGGATTGAGCGGATGCATCCGCAACCCGCGCTCATGCCGTCCGACCGTGACGCTTACCTCGAAGCGCGGCAATACATGGTGCTCGCCGACGGCATTTGCGATGCCGCATTGCTGCTGTTCTTTGAGCGCCTGCGTGAGCCTGCACACCGCAGCGAGCCCTGGATGGCAAGGCAACTGCGCAAAGTCGATCGAGGCCTGGAAGCGCTGGCGCGCGACATCGGCACGCGTATGTTCGCGGTGGGCGACCGTTTCACGCTGGCCGATATTTCGGTGGCAGCACCCCTGGGCTGGCTGAAGGTGCGAGCCCCCGACATCGACTGGTCGACCAGGCATCCTGACCTGGCGCGCTACTATGAGCGCCACTCGCAACGCGAGTCATTCATCAAGACAGTGCCCACCGCACAGGTGTTGCGCGACAAGGTCGTGTGATCCGCGCGCAGGCTGCTGTCAAACCACACGCTGGAGACCATTCATGTTCTTGTTTTCGTCGACTGTTTGCTTGTCCGCCCTGGTGTCGTCGCGCTCGCGCGCGCGCCGTGCACTCCTTGGTGCCGGGGCACTCGTGGCCGCATCAGCTGCAGTGCTGCCTACTACCACTCTGGCGCAGGGGCAGCCTTTCCCGTCCAAGCCCGTCACGCTGCTGGTGCCTTTCCCCCCGGGTGCAGCCACCGACGCGGTGGCGCGTGCACTGGCTGTGCCTCTGGCCAAACAACTGGGTCAGCAGGTGGTGGTCGAGAACCGCGCAGGCGCAGCCGGCACGCTGGCGACCGCAGCCATGGCGCAATCGTCGGCCACTGACGGTCACACCGTAGCGATTGCGCCTGCAACGATCTTTCGGATACCGCATCTGCAGAAAGTGCCCTACGACACGATGAAGGATCTGACCTTCATCATGAATTTTTCGGGTTATACATTTTCGCTAGTGCTGGCCGAGAGCCTGGGTATCAAGACCGTGCCGGAATTCATCAGTTGGGCCAAGGCCAATCCTGGCAAGGTCAGCATTGGTGCCAGCGGTTCAGGCAGTACGGGGCACATTGCCACTCACATGCTCGGTCAGAAGTCCGGGACCGACCTCACCTTTGTGCCCTTCAAGGGTGGCGCCGAGGTGCTGAGTGCCTTCGTCGGCGGGCATATCAATGCGGTCATCGACGGGGGCTGGGCGCAGATCGAGAAGCAAGGTAAGGGTCGCGTGGTCATGACCTTCCAGGACAAACGCATCCCTCGTTTGCCCAATGTGCCTACGGCGCGTGAGTCGGGCTATGACATCGTGTCGATCAGCCCGATCGGTCTGGTCGGCCCGAAGGGCATGGATCCGAAAGCGGTGCGTGCCTGGCACGACGCCATGAAAGCCGCCCTGGCCGATCCGGCCTACAAGAAGCTTCTGGAACTTCATGACCTGGAAGACGCCTACATGAGCGGCGAGGACTATCAGAAACTTGCCGCGCGGCTGTGGGTCGACGAGAAAAAGAACTTTGAAGCGATCGGCATGAAGACCAACTGACGGTCGAACGGACGCGATGCGGGCTTAGGCCCGCATCATGCGTCGGTTGCCTGCGAACCGGGTGACTCCGGCACGGTCCAGGAATTCCAGGACCTCGATCGTCAGATTTCGGCCAATGCCCGAGGCGTCGCGGTAGGCCGCGGCATCGAAGCTGCCATCTGTTGAATCGCCTGCCAGCCTTTGCGCGATCGCAGCGAGTTCATCCAGGGTGCCCGGCAGGTAAAACCGATTCGGGGCAACCGGCAGCAGGTGCCCGAGCGTCGCCATCTCGCGCAAAAAATTCAGCAGGGTGGCGCGTTCCATGCCCAGTGCGGTTGCGAGCTCTCCCACAATCGGAGCGCGCAGGCCCGCTTGAGCCAGCGCCGCCTGCACGCGTTCAAGCAGCGCCTGATGCTCGGGCAACAATACTGGGCGATGCTCCGGGCGTCGTACATGGATACCGTCCCGCACGATCTGCCCCTTCGCCATCACGGCCCGCAGGGCTGCTTGAGCGATGGCATCCGCACGGCGCACGCCTGCATCCCGCTCTGTTTCGAATCGGGCGAGATAGGTCTGCCCGCTTGATCGGGCCAGTTCCGACGGTTTGAGTCCAATGTGCTCGGGATGGTCCAGGTGCGACTGGCTCAGCACATCGATCAGGGTGGCCTGCCATTGCGTCCAATGCGCGGGTGACAGTCCAATGCCCGGCACTGGCCGACCGATGTCCTCGCGATCGGCGCTGCCGCTCGGTACGGCCAGGTGTGCTTGCGAGGCTGCACGAAGCTGTGCTGCAGCGATGGCCGTCAGGTTTCGGTTGCGTTCAAAGGCATCGAGCTCAATGCCCAATGGCGACGCATCGAGCAAAGCGCACAGCGCCTGCTCGGGATCCTGGAGGCGCAGTTGTGCCAATCGCGTTTGGCGCAACGCACTGCTGCGACCGCGCGCAGGGGCCTGCGGGTCGATCACGATTGCACCGCCCAGCGTCGCCCTGGCTGCCGGATCCCTGATGACCAGTCGATCTCCCCACAGCAGTGGCAAGGCTTGCTCCAGGACCAGTTGCCCGAATGCGCTGGCGCCGGCGGTGAGTTCGCGCTGCTGCATCAGATGCAGTTGTGCTGACACATGGGCTGCACCCGCATGAATCTGGACGTGGATGCCAGTACGGATCGGCTGGTCGATATCGGCCAGCGCATTCACAGTGACATCGATGCGTTGAGTCGGCGCATGCGCAAAGGGTGTGACCAGCCATTGACCGCGGCCGATCAGCGAGCGATCCAGGTCGGGGCCGGCCAAGTTGATGGCGCACCGCTGTCCCGCCCGGGCGTGCTCGGCGGGCAAGCCCTGGGCATGAATCTGGCGCACGCGCGCGGCACGGCCGAGGGGCGACACGATCAGTTGATCGCCAGTGTTCGCCACCCCGCTGAGCACCGCGCCGGTGACGACCAGGCCTGCACCCGGCACCGTGAATGCGCGGTCGATCGCCATGCGAAACCCACCCGTGGCCTCGCGTGCCACCCATTTTTCTGACCGCTCGGCGAGGTGCGTGCGCAGGGCCTGCAGTCCGATCCCCGCGGGGGTATCGACTTCAAACACCGGCGCATCGGCAAACCGCGTGGGCGCCAGCAGGGATGAGATCGCCGCACGCGACAGGTCGCGCTGCTGTGTAGAGGCGCGGTCGATTTTGGTCAGTACGACGCACAGCGATGTCGCACCCAGCACATCCAGGATGGCCAGATGCTCACGCGTCTGCGGCATCGGCCCATCGTCCGCTGCAATGACCAGCAGGGCGAGGTCAATGGCATTGATACCAGCCAGCATGTTGCGCACGAAGCGCTCATGTCCTGGCACATCAACGAAACCTGTGGGGACAGGGCCGCCAAGGTCGGCATAGGCGAAGCCGATGTCGATGGTCAGGCCGCGACGTTTCTCCTCATCCAGCCGATCGGTATCGACGCCCGTGAGTGCGCGCACCAGGCTGGTCTTGCCGTGGTCGACATGTCCTGCAGTGGCGATGATCATCGTTGAAAGGAATGAATGCTGCGACGGTTGCGCACCATGGCGCAGCTCACGCTATGCCGGGCTGAGTGCATGCCGCGCGGCCGAAAAACGCGGGACCGTTTTGAGTCTAACCGGATCGTGCACGTCAATGGCCGCCCTTCCGGGCAGTCGTGGCACCATGGCGCTCATTCCCCGCAGGCAGAAAGGTGAGTCCATGAACAAAAAATCGCACTTTGATCGTGCTGGCGTTGAACAAACGATGCAGACCTATTTCGACGGTTTGTACGAGGGTGATGCCGACAAGCTGGCTCACGTGTTTCATCCCACGAGCGCGCTGACCTGGGAGCAGGATGGCGCGCTGCAGGTGCTGCCTCGCGACGCGTGGCTGAAGGTTGTTCGCGAGCGCCCGTCACCGAAGTCGCAACAATTGGCGCGCGACGACGGCATCCTGTTGCTGGATCACTCGAGTCCCACGACGGCCTTCGTCAAGGTCAAGTGCCAGATCCCGCCGCGTCACTTCACCGATTACCTCAGCCTGATTCATATCGATGGACGCTGGCAGATTGTTCAGAAGGTCTACGCGGTCGCCATGACACTATGAAATAGTGATCCGACCCCAATTAACCAATTAACTCAGGCGGCGGCGGATGGCGGCGTGATGATCACCGCGCCCGCCGCGGCCCACCAGGACCAGGGTGGGTGGGCTGGCCAGCAGCGTGCGGGCCGCAGCGCTCAGATCGTCTGCACTGATGGCAAGCGTTGTGGCAATGCGTTCATCGGGCGTAAGCACGCGCCCATGCAAGAGCAGGTCGCGGGCCACGGACTCGGCCAGGTCCATCGGTCGCTCGAGGCTGCGCGCCAGGTGCGTCGCCTGCTGATTGCGGGTGCGCTCCAGATCGTCGGCCTGCACGCCGCGGCTGAGGGCCAGCAGTTCGTCACAGACGACCTCGAAGAACACCTTGAGGTTCTTGGGCGCTACGCCGGCATTGACCTGGAGGATCCCGCAATCATCATGCCCCTCGGTCCATGCGTCCACCTGATAAGCCAGCCCACGGGCTTCTCGCACAGCCTGAAAGAGCGGCGAGGACATGCCGCCGCCCAGCAACTCGCCCAGCAGTTCAAACACCGGCCATGACGGGTCAGCCCGGCCTGGCACCGGCCAGCCCAGGGCGACCGAGGTCTGCTCATAATCGTCGTCGATATGCCTGAACCCACCCACATAGCGGGCGGGTTCGCGCACCAGTCCGACACCACGAGGCAGATCACCAAATTGGCGAGCGACCTGTTCCGCGAAGGCCTCGTGCTCCAGATGTCCGACACCAACGACAACGATCCGGTCGGCGGTGTAATGCGCGCGCAAATGCTCGAGCAGATCGTCCCGGCCCACGCTGCGAACAAAGCGTGCCGTACCCAGGATCGGTCGGCCAAACGCCTGCTTGGGGAAGGCCTTCAAATCGAATTCGTCTTGCGTGACCGCGTCCGGATCATCGACTGAATCGCCTAACTCCTGCAGGATCACCTGCCGTTCGCGCTCGATCTCGTCGACCGGAAAGGTGGAGTGTCGAATCACATCGGCCAGGACATCCAGTGCCACGGGCATGTGCTCGGGCAGCAGCACGGTGTGATATGCGGTGTGGTCCTTGGCGGTATAGGCGTTCATGGAGGCGCCCACCCGCTCGATGTCGAGCGAGAGTCTGCGCGCGTCACGGCGGTGTGTGCCCTTGAACGCCATGTGCTCAAAGAAGTGCGAGATCCCGTTGAGCGACGGCGGTTCATCGCGAGAACCCACTCGTACAAACGCGCCGACCGCCGCGGTTCGAAATCCGCTCAGCCGCACGCTTGCCACCGTCAAGCCATTGGCTAGCTCGACGGTGCGCAAATCTGGCGCGGAAGTGGCAGAGCTTGAGGCGGGCACAGAATGAGGGCGGGCAAACGCCACGGAACAGGCCGTGACACCGAGTGGAGCAGGTCCATTGACCGGCGAGGAGTCTACACGTGGCCCGGGCGATCCCATCGCGTGCACCCCGGACTGCTCAGGCTTGTGTCAATCAGCACGGCGGCGCGTGCGGCTGTCGAGCGAAAGAGGCTCAGTCCTTTCACGCCCGCGCTCCAGGCCTGAGTGAGCAGCGCACCGGTGTCGCTCACTGAAGCCTGTTCCGGCAGGTGAATCGTCTTGGAAATGCTCGCATCCACCCAGGGGGCGACGGCCTGCACCATTGCCAGCTGCGCCTGGGGTGACACCGCTGCCGCACCCATGAAGGCCGGTGGATTCTCAGACGTCCGCATCCCGGCAGGCAGGGTGCGCCACAGGCGCACGGCACGGTTCGTCAGGCGGATCGACTCCGGCGCGCGTTCGAGTTGAGTATGCATTCGTATGAAGTCCGCGGCAAAGGCAGGCTCGATGCCGCTGGAGGCATTGTCGGCAAAGGCCAGGGCGATGGATGCGGTCGGTGCAATGGACATCAGATGCGAGTTGCGCAGGCCCGTCTTTGCAATCCGTGCTTTCAAGGCTTCGGGTAAGGTCGAGGCAAAGCGCGGTGGCGCAAGAAAACGCGTCGCATCAAAAGCAGGAAAGGTCCCCAGCGTCCGAGCAAGTTCCATGGAGCGCTCATACGCTGTGTGACACATGAATCGGGCGATGCTGCTGGCGGTGGCGCGCGCCGCCGCGCTGTCATAGCGTTGGCCCAGCATCGTGAGTGCATCGGCCAGCCCGAGGAACCCCAAGCCGATGCGTCGGGTCTGCCGTGCAGACGCTGCCTGTTCGGTCAGCGGCCAACGGGTCACATCGATGACCCGATCAAGCATCTCCACGCCAGCACGGGTCAGCCTGCGCAATGCAGTCCAGTTGATCGCTGCGTGCGGGGTGAAGGGGTGGTCTACCAGGCGGCCCAGGTCGACCGAGCCCAGCGCACACGCGCCCCATGGGGGTAAGGGCTGTTCACCGCACGGATTGGCGGCGGCAATCGTTTCCCGGTACGACAGGTTGTCGAGGCGATTGATGGTGTCGATGAAGAGCACGCCCGGCTCACCGACGGCGTGTGCGGCCCGTGCGATGCTCTCCCATAGGGTGCGTGCTCGCATCGTTCGCCAGATCCAGAGCCCGTCTGAGCGCTGCGGCGCTGCGGGCAGTCCGCCACCCGGGGCTGCCTGATGGATCAGATCAAAACTGGTGTCGTTCGCGACGGCCCGCATCAGTTCATCGGTCACTGCAACGCTCAGCGTGAACCGCGAGAGCACGCCAGGCACCCGCTTGGCCTGTATGAACGATTCAATATCGGGATGGTCGCAGCGCAGCACGCCCATCTGCGCGCCCCGTCTTCCACCGGGTGAAGCGATCGATCCGCACAGGGTGTCGAAGACGCGCAGGAATGCGACCGGCCCTGCGGCATGATCTTCACTGCCCGCAATGCGAGCGCCCTGCGGTCGGATCGCGGAGAAATCGTAGCCCACGCCCCCGCCGTGTCGCAGGCTCGTCGCGGCCTGCTCCAAGGCGAGCATGATTCCCGGAACACCTTCATGCGAGCCGCTCAATGCATCGCCAACCGGCTGCACGAAACAATTCACGAGGGTTGCATGAAGAGGCGTCCCCGCTGCGGCGGCAATGCGTCCGGCGGGTAGCAGACCCGACTGCATGGCATCCAGGAAAATCCTGGCCTGCACGGTGTTTTGAGCGAGGCCGTTGGCGACCCGCTCAAACACCTGATGCGGGGTGCATTCTCCGGGCCGCAGGTATTTCTCGGTCAGCACGGCGCGGCTGCCAGACTGCGGGGACAGCGTCTCCCATGGCAAGCCGCTTGCCAGCCGGTCATCGATGGGTTCCCGCTTCATGCTGAATCCTGAACGGCTTCTGCCCAGCGACATTGATCCGGCTCAATCGGCCGACTGACCATGCAAGAAGGCCGAGCTCGCCTGGTCACCGCTATGATCTGCGCCATGACCATGCAGTATTCCCCGTCCATTCAGGTGGCGCAGCAAGCCCATTGGGCAGGCCGCATGCTGATGCTGACCGGCCTCGGCAGCCTGCTTGCGCTCGCGGTTGCCCTGATTGCCCAGCATGCGTTTGGTGTGGAGCCCTGCGCCTGGTGCGTGATCCAGCGCATGGCGGTCATTCTCGTGGCCGTGGTGTCGATCGTTGCGATCCTGATGGCGCGCGTGTTGCCGCGCGCCGCGCCGGCGGTGGGCGCTGCGCTCGTGGCTGGATTGTCAGCCGGTGGCGCCGTGGCCGCCTGGCACCAGCACACTGTCGCCGCCAAACAGCTTTCCTGTGCATTTACCTGGGCCGACCGGACCCTGCTGGACTTGCAGTTCGATGCGATCTGGCCGTCGCTCTTTCGTGTCGGAGCAACGTGTGCAGATGCCGCACAGTCCACCCTGCTGGGCTTGCCATTCGAGGTCTGGAGTGGCCTGTGGTTCGTGTTGTGCGCGCTCGCGGCAGGGGCCGCCTTGCACCGGCTGACGCTACGGCAGCGCCATTTGTTCCGCTGACGGACACGCTGTCGTCCCAAAGTCGACAAGGACCGTTGATGGGCTGGGCATCATCCGATCGGGCGGGTAATATCGTCCCGCTTGACTGCTGTGTTGCACCGTGAACGCGGGCCCTTCACCCCGTTCGCTCCCATTCAAAATGACCCTGACCAGGAGTGTTCCGATGAAAAATGTGTTGATCGCAGCTGCGCTGGCGCTGTTTGCCGCTTCGGCTCATGCTGACCATGGCAGCTGTGCAGAGCACGCCAAGGACAAGAAGCTTTCTGGCGCAGCCAAGAACAGTTTCATGAAGAAGTGCGAGCGAGACGCTTCATCGGCCTGCAAGCTGTCCGCAGACGAGAAGAAATTGAACGGCGCTGCACGCAACAGCCACGTCAAGAAGTGCACCCGCGAAGCGGTGAATGGCTGACGTCTTGAATCCGGATGCGGCCGAGCTGGCCGCATCCCTGAACGCGGCGAGCGACATGTTCGCCTCGATGGGGTTCAGCCGACTGCTCGACGCCGATCGCAAGGCCGGCATCGTCCGACTGGAATTCGATGCGCTGCCCAGGTTCTGCCACTCGAATGGGCAGATTGTTCAGGGCGGTTTCGTGACCGCCTGGCTGGATTCAAGCATGGCGCAGGCAGCCCGCTTGCATGCAGGTCGCCCGGTGGGGGTCGCCAGCCTGGAGGTGAAGGTCAGCTTTCTTCGCCGAGTGGGTCCGGGCAAGGTGGTGGCCGAAGGCCGAGTGACCCGCATGGGTCGCCGCGTGGCCTTTCTCGATGCCAGCTTGTTCGATGCGGTGTCGGGCGTGCTCCTGGCCACGGCGTCTTCAAGCGCTCTGATCGAAGACGTCTGATCGCGCACGCACCCGGTCCATGCCGGGTGCTTCGTCAGACGCTCGAATCGACTCGCCGACCTGCCCCACGTGGGCTCCGTTCAATCGGGCAGGTACACACCGGCACGATCTCGCCCTCCTCGGTCAGCGTTTGCAAGGTCACGGTAAAGCCCCACAGCTGGGCCAGGTGTCGAACGACAGTTTCGCTATCGCCTGACAGCGGCCGGCGCTTGTGTTGAAAGTGCTGCAGGGTCAGTGAACGATCACCCTCCAGATCCACGCTTACAACCTGAATGTTGGGTTCGCGCTCGGCCAGCGAATACTGCCTGGACAGCGTCTCGCGCACCGCGCGATAGCCGGCGTCATCATGAATCGCTCCGATGCGCCGGCTCATGTCGGTGTCATCGTCGATCAGGCAAAACAAACGAAAGTCCCGGATCAGCTTCGGTGAGAGATATTGGGCAATGAAGCTCTCATCCTTGAAGTGGCGCATCGCAAAATCCAGAGCGCTGCGCCAGTCTGCCCCCGCAATGTCCGGAAACCAGCGCCGGTCCTCGTCGGTGGGCGACTCGCAGATACGCCGGATATCGCGGAACATGGCGAACCCCAGTGCATAGGGGTTGATGCCGGCAAAGCGCTCGCTGTTGAAGGCAGGTTGCGTCAGGACATTGGCATGCGAGGACAAGACCTCCAGCATCAGGGCCTCGCCAACCAGGCCTTCGTCATACATCGTTTGCAGAATGGTGTAGTGCCAGAAGGTGGCCCAGCCCTCATTCATCACCTGCGTCTGGCGCTGCGGATAAAAGTACTGGGCGGTCTTTCTCACGATGCGCACCAGCTCGCGCTGCCAGGGCTCCAGCAGCGGTGCGTGCTTCTCGATGAAGTACAGGATGTTTTCCTGCGGCTCGCGCGGAAAGCTGCGGGCAGGCTCCTCGTCTGCTGCGCGCATCGAACGCGGCAGCGTGCGCCACAGATCGTTGACCTGCTGCTGCTGATAGACCTCGCGCTCTTTCAGCCGTGCCTGTTCCTGTGCCAATGATCGGCGACTCGGCCGCTTGTAGCGGTCGACCCCCAGATTGGCCAGCGCATGGCAGGCATCGAGGATCCGCTCGACCGCGTCTTCGCCGTGGCGCTGTTCGCACTCGGCCACATACCGCTTGGCGAAGACCAGATAGTCGATGATCGAATCGGCATGGGTCCAGGTGCGAAAAAGATAGTTCCCCTTGAAAAACGAGTTGTGACCGTAGCAGGCATGGGCGATCACCAGCGCTTGCATCGGCAGCGTGTTTTCCTCCATGAGATACGCGATGCACGGATTCGAGTTGATGACGATTTCGTAGGCCAATCCCATGTGGCCGCGTTTGTAGGTCTGCTCGGTCGCGAGATAGTGCTTGCCATAGGACCAGTGCGTATAACCCACTGGCATGCCATGGGAGGCATAGGCATCCATCATCTGTTCGGCGCTGATCACCTCGATCTGATTGGGGTAGGTGTCCAGGCCGAAATCGGCTGCAATGCGCGCGATCTCACGGTCATAGCGGGCCAGCAGCTCGAAGTCCCACTCCGATCCGCCGGGCAGTGCCTGCTGCGCGGTACGCGTCGGTGCATCGGTCTTCGCGTCCGGTAAGCGTGTATGCGACAGGGCATTCATGCGGACTTCAGCTCCTTGCGCAAGAACAATTCGCGCAGTACGGGATAGACGTCGGCCTGACTCAGAATCCGCCCCATGGCCAGATTACGGGACACGGTGCG
>Ga0315909_10001652_pt1 | contig 29894 bp, 31 predicted proteins | sample LakEriMetagenome_11_FD_203527 | JGI IMG/M metagenome (GOLD analysis project Ga0315909, IMG submission 203527) | Freshwater fungal communities from buoy surface, Lake Erie, Ohio, United States - Buoy 2 MA125 | ecosystem: Environmental > Aquatic > Freshwater > Lake | place: USA: Lake Erie, Ohio... | reverse complement strand
GATCGTGCTCGCGAACTTCGACGGCCAGTTCCTCACCGGCGACGCTGGCGCCCTGCTGACGGAGGCGTAACGTGGCCCTCATCCAGTCCTTTCTCGACTTCTGGCTTGCCCGCACTGACACCGGCGGTGCGATGGCCTCGGGTGATGAAATCCTCGTTCGGCGCGGGTCGACCTTCGTGCGCACCGAAGGCGCGCCCGTCCCGACCGGCTCCGTCACCCTGTCGCATATGGCCGACCTCGCGCAGTCCACTGTGATCGGCCGGGCGGCGAGCGCGGGCACCGGCGCCCCGACCGCGCTGACCGCCGCGCAGGCCACCGCCATCATGAACGCCTTCACGGGCGACAGCGGCGCGGGCGGCGTGAAAGGCCTCGTGCCCGCTCCCGCCGCCGGCGACGCGGCTGCGGTGAAGGTTCTCTGCGCTGACGGGACGTGGGTTGAGCAATCCGGCGGCGGGGTCGAGGCCTACACGCCGAACGCCGCCAACACCGGCCCGGTGGCCGCCACGATCGACGGCGTCACCGCGCCGATCCGTAAGCGCCTCAAATCCCGCTACGGCATCAACACCACCCGGTTCGATGGCGCGACGTGGATCTCGCGGGCTGCGGACCTGACCGGCATCGCCGACGGCAAGGAAGGCCTCCTGCACTTCGTCGTCGATTTCCGCGGTAACGACGCGACCGCGACCACGATCATCGCCAACGGCAACGGCCGCTTCAAGGTCTTCAAGGGCACCGACAACAAGATCCGCTTCCTCGGCTACAACGCGGCCGGGTCGCTGATCCTCGATATGCGGACCAACACCGCCTACACCTCGGCGAACAACGCGATCACCGTCACGGCGTCCTGGGACCTGGCCACCGGGACGACACACATCTACGTCAACGGCGTCTCGGACAAGCAGGCCAGCCCGACCGCGACGAACGACACGATCGACTACACCGCGACCCGGTGGGACATCGCTGCCGACAACAACACGCAGCACCTCAACGGCGATCTGGCGCACGTCCTGTTCGACGACGGCTACATCGACCTGTCCAACTCGCGCGAACTGCGCCGTTTCCAGACCGGCAACGGGCTGTGCGCCTACATGCCCGGCGGGCGCGTCTACGACAGCCCGTCGACACAGCCGCTCCTGTTCCTGACCGGCAACTCCATCAACTTCAAGCACAACCACGGCTCGGCAGGCAACGCCACCGCCTTCACGGTCCCGCACGGCACGCTGGCCAATGGCTCCGGCGTCAATGGCTCGCTCTACAAGGACCTGGCCGCTAACGACCTGCAGAACAACAGCCCCGTCGCGCTCATGTGGGACAACAGCGAGGACGTTTGGGTCGCGCCGATCGCGTTGAAGCGCACGGTGACGAAGACCAACTATGGCGCGACGGCCACGACCGAAACAATGACCTTGCCGATGAACGTGGTCGAATTGGTCATCTACGGCCAGGGGCCCGGCGGCGGTGGCGGTGGCGGATCGACCAGCTTTGGCGGCGGCGGCGGCGGCTCCGGCGCCCGCGGCTTCTTCGAGTTCGACTGGATCTCGGAGCTCGGCGGCATCTCCCTCTCCTTCGTCACGCGCGCGGGCGCGGCAGGCGGCGCGGGCAATGGCGCCGGCAACGGCACCGTGGGCACGACCCCATCCCTCGCCACCGTTGACTTCCCCGACACGCTCGGCGGCGTGCAGATCCAGTTCGGCGCGGGGCAAGGCGGCGCAGGCGGCACGACGGCGGCCGGGCGTGGCGGGCGCGGAGGCAACATCGCCACGACGACCGTCGACCAGGGCGGCTCCGACTACTGGCCCGATGGCGTCGGCGTCACGCAGTTCAACCTCGGCTCCGGCTTCGGCGAAACAGGCTTTGGCACGTCAGGCGGTGAAGGCGCGGGCGAAGGCGACAGCGGCGGCGGTGGCGGTGGCGGCGACAACACTGCGGCCGGCGAGGCTTCGCAGGGCAGCTACTTCCACGTCGAGTACATCGTCGAGGAGTAATCAGGGGATCCGCAGGATCAGGATGGAAACCGCCAGCGCCCAACACCCGGTCCCGGCCGCGGCGAAAACCCGCCGCGTCAGATGCGCCGGCCGACCGGGCCGCTCCCCAAGGACAGTGACGGCAGATACGGCGAAGCACAACAGCCCGCCAAAGATCAGATACCCGACCGGCATGACTCTTCTCCGGTTGCATTTCCCTCGGTGATTTATGCCCGGTTGCCGCCGCAGGCGCAAGAGGGAGCGCGCCAGCTTGATGGCTGAATAGCATACATGCTACATTGAGGGACTATGGCCAACCGCACCGCCGTCATGAACCGCGCTCTCATCAAACTCGGCCGCGAGCGCATCGCTGACGAGACGGAAGAGAGTGAGCCGGCGCGGGTGATGGCGTCGATCTTCGACGACCTGGCCCGAACGACTTTGCGCTCACAAATCTGGTCGTTCGCGAAGGCCCGCGCGTCGCTCGCCGCCCTCTCCACCGCCCCGGCCTTCGGGTGGGTGCGCGCCTTCCAGCTTCCCTCCGATTTCCTGCGCGTCGTCCAGGTCAACGACTATTGGGACTTCGCCCTCTTCCGCGAAGCCACGCAGGAGGAGGTCGTGCCCTTCGAGATCGAAGGCCGCACCCTACTCACCGACTTCGCCGCCCCGCTCAAGCTGCGCTACATCCGCGACGTGTCGTCCGAGGTCGAGACGTGGGACGCCAGCTTCGTCGAGGCGTTCTCCTGCCGCCTCGCCTCCGAGGCCTGCGAGACCCTGACCAAGGGCAGCGGCACGAAGAAGCAGATCCTCATGAAGGAATATGAGGACGCGCTGCGTGAGGCCAAGCGTTGCAATGCGATCGAACTGCCGCCGGTCCCTGTGGCTGACGGGTCCTGGCTGACTGCGCGCTTCGCGGGGATCTGATGGCCCTTGTCGCCCCGATGTGGAACGCCTTCAACGCGGGGGAGCTGTCCTCCGAACTGGATGGGCGCACCGATCAGGAGAAATACTTCACAGGGTGCAAGACCCTCTTCAATTTTATCCCCTCCGTGCGCGGGCCCGCCGTCAGGCGCGGCGGTACGCTCTACCGCGGCGCCACGAAGGACAACGGCAAGGTCTGGTTCCAGTCCTTCGAGTTCTCCTCCTCGCAGTCCTACGTGCTCGAGTTCGGCCAGCTCTACCTGCGCTTCTGGGTCAACCGCGGCCAGCTCCTCGACGGTGGCGCCCCTTACGAACTGGCCTCTCCGTGGACGCTCGACGACCTCACCACCACCGACGGGACCTTCGCGCTGCGCGTCGTCCAGTCGGGCGACGTCATGTGGATCACGCACTACACCGGCGCCGTCGCCCCCTACAAGCTGACGAGGCTTGGCGCCACGAACTGGACGCTGACCGCCGTCGCGTTCACGACCGGGCCGTTTGACGACGTCGACCCCACCAACACCGTCACCATGCAGGCCAGCGTGGCCACTGGCACCGGCACGCTGACAGCCTCCGTCGCGACGTTCCAGAGCTACCACGTCGGGTCCATCATCTACCTGGAGACGGACGACCCGTCCCTGCCGCCGGCGTGGGGTACGAACAAGGCGGTCGGCGCCAACGTGGTGTGGCGCTACGAGGGCAACGTCTATGAGAGCCAGAACGCGGCGACGACCGGCGCGTCCCCGCCCGTCCACCTCCGGGGCATCGCCAACGACGGGGCTGTGAAGTGGAAGTACCTGCATTCAGGTTGGGGCGTGGCGCGGATCGACAGTCTCACTTCCGACACCGTGGCCAACATCACCGTCCTCAGCCGTATCCCCGGAGACATCACGGCGGCCGGCTTCGACGGCTCCACCTCGACCAAGAGGTGGGCGTTCGGCGCGTTCAATTCGGACGCGGGCTGGCCCACCACCGTCGGCTTCTTCCGCGAGCGCCTCGTCTATACCCGCGGTCGCACCGTGTTCATGTCGGTCGTCGGTGGCTTCGATGACTTCTCGCCCTTCGAGGGGCGCGACGTCACCAAGGAGACGGCGATCAAGCTGACGGTCGGCGCCGACAAGGTCGAAAGTTTCCGCTGGCAGACAGAGGTCAAGGATCTCCTGCTCGGCACCGCGCGCAACGAGCTGTCGATCTCCGAGCAGACGACGCAACAGGTCTTCGCCGCCGACAACGCCAAGCGCACGCCGCAGACGCAGTACGGCTCCCGCCACCTGGCGCCGGTGGCCGTCGAGAGCGCAACGCTCTTCGTCCCCCGCTCCGGCCAGGGTATCCGCGAACTGCGCTACTCCTACGAGATCGAACGCTACAAGGCCGAAGAGCTTTCCGTCCTGTCGCGTCACGTCGTCGAGGCCGGCATCGTCGACATGGACTTCCAGCAGGAGCCCGACAACGCGATGTGGTGCCCGCTGGCCAATGGCAAGCTGGCGCTCCTGATCTACAACCGCGAGCGCGGCGTGATCGCCCTCGCCCCCTGCGAGATCGGCGGCGGCGCCGTCGTCGAGACCGCCGCCGTCATCCCCAAGCCCGACAACACCCGCGACGACCTGTGGCTGGTCTGCAAGCGCACGATCAACGGCCAGACCGTCCGCTACGTCGAGATCATGGAGGACTACCGGCTCGCGAACACCGACATCCGCGACGCCTTCTTCGTCGACAGCGGACTGACCTACTCCGGCGTTCCGGTGACGAGCGTCGCCGGCCTCGACCATCTCGAAGGCGCGACGGTCCAGGTGTTGGCCGACGGGAGCCCGCACGCCGACTGCGTCGTGACCGGCGGGCAGATCACCCTCACGCGCTCGGCCTCCAAGGTCCACGCCGGCTTCGGCTACGCTTCGCGGCTCCAGCCCATGAGGCCCGAGGCCGGCGCGCAGAATGGCTCGGGGCAGGGGCGCACCCGCTCGACGAGCGAGCTCATGCTCCGCTTCAAGGATACGCTCGGCGGGCGCGTCGGCCCGTCATTCAGCACGATGGACCCGCTCAAGTACCGCTCCCCCGCGACGCCCGTCGGCGCCGCGCCGAGCCTGTTCACGGGCGACATCGAGTTCACCATGCCCGCCCGGTACGACACCGACGGCTATGTGTGCGTCGAGCAGAACCAGCCGCTCCCGATGACTGTCGTGGCCATCCGGCCCAAGCAGCAGGTCAATGATTGATTTCGTGCCGGCGCAGGCCTGGATGGCCAACACGATCCGGCTCCAGCCGACACAGGTGCTTGCCGGCCACAAGCCCACGCCAGAGGCGCTGGCCTTCGCAATCTCCCGCGGCAGCGCGCTCGCGTGTGTGAGGCACGGCGAGATCGTCGCCCTTGGCGGCGTTATGGAACATTGGCCCGGTCGCGGCGAGTTGTGGGGGCTTCTCTCTGGTAGCATTGGTGCTGATATGCTATTGATGCACCGTGCAGTCCTGCGCGGTTTGCAGCTCGTCAAGCATGAGCGCCTCGAGGCCGTTGTCTTCGAGGGCCATGATGAAGGGCACAGGTGGATGGCGATGCTCGGTTTCGAGGCCGAAGGCGACATGCAGAACTACTGGAACGGGCTGACTTTCACCCGTTACGCCCGCGTTCGGAGGGGCTGATGGCGTTCCTCCCCGCGATCGGCGCCGCCTTCGCTTCGATGGCTCCCATGCTACAGACGGCGGGCGCGGTGCTCGGCGCCGGCTCGTCGATCCTTGGCGGCATCGCCGCGAGCAACGCCGCCAACGCGACGGCGCAGCTCAAGGACATGCAGGCCGTCCAGGCGCAGGACCAGGCCGCCCTCAAGGCCTCCGAGGTCTCCCGCCGCACGAAGCAGACCCTCGCAGCCAGCCGAGCCGGCGCGCAGCAGAACGGTTTCGAGCTGTCCGGCTCGGTCGGCGACCTGCTCGGGCAGGCCGAAGCGCAAGGCAACATGGACTACCTGACGGCCATCTACGACGGGTCGTCGCGCGCCACCGGCCTGCGCAACGAGGCGTCGGCGGCCCGCGCGCAGGGTCAGGGCGCAATGATCGGCGGCATCATCGGCGCCGGCACCAATCTCTTCTCCGGCCTCGCCAAGGGCTACCAGACGTTCGGCAGCGGCACGAGTTCGTCGCTGGCCGTGAGCGGCACCAGTGGGCCGCTCAACCTCGCTTCTTTCCGTAGGTCAATCTGATGGCCCAAATCGTCCAGATCGCGCAGTCGGCGCAGAGGAACGACCTCCCCGACATCGACATGAAGCAGCGGGACTATTCCGCCAACGACTTCGGCGGGCAGATCGCGGGCGCGCTCGGCGTCGCCGGCGGCGAGATGCAGAAGGCCGCCGCCATCTTCCAGGCCGACTACAAGCAGCGCGAGAACTTCAACCGCCTCACCGCCCTCACCGACTTCGAGACCCGCGAGCAGCAGCGGTTGGCCGAAGCGCAGCGCGCCGCCGCCGGTGACGGGCGCGACTTCACCAAGTCCTTCATGGCGCAGCACGACGCGCAGGCGCAGCAGCTCCTCGCCGGCGTGACCGACCCGACCGAGCGGGCGCAGTGGCAGCAGCGCATCGCGCAGCTTCGGCAGAACTTCACCCGCGGCGCGCTGACCGCCGAGCTCGGCGTGCGCGACAACCACTACGGCACGACGCTCGCAACGCAGCAGACGCCGATCCTCAACGCCGTGGCCGCCAACCCCGCGGTGGCCGAGCGCGAGCGGGCCCGTGGCCTCGAGATCATCAACGCGACGGGTCTGCCCGAGCCGACGAAGGTCCAGCTTCGCGCGAAGTGGGAGCAGGACGTTCAGACTGCGAAGCTGATGGGGACGATCCAGCAGGACCCCGCGGCGGCCGCTGCGGCTCTCGGCGGCACGACCCCCTACCGCGCGACAGCCCGCCAGGCGGAGAGCTCTGGCAACGACCGCGCGGCCAACACTGCGTCTACTGCGGTCGGGCGCTACCAACCCATCGCGGGAACCTGGAACACGGTGGCCAACTCGCCCGAAGGCCGGGCGGCAGGGCTGCGGCCGACGACGGACAACCGCCGAGTGGTGAACGGGCGCGTGCAGGGCGAGCCTCCGGCGGACGACCCGCGCTATGACCCCGACCAGCAAGAGAAGTTCATGGATCTCTTCACCCGCCAGAACATGGCGGCGCTGGCGAAAGAGGGGGTCCAGCCGACCGCGCGTAACGCCTACCTCGCCCACTTCATGGGGGTTGGTGGCGCGGTGCAGTTCATCCGTCAGATGGAGCGCACGCCGAACGACCCCGCCGACCGCTATTTCGGCGAGGCGGCCAACTCCAACGGGCGGGTCTTCTACCGCCCCGACGGCACGCCGCGGACGTTGGCCGAAGTCTACGAGGTCCAGACGAGGAAGTTCGCCAACGCCGGCACGCCGACCGCCGCGCCCTCGCAGGACTTCGCGCAGGTTCCCTTCCAGCAGCAGGCGCAGTTCCGCGACCAGGCAGTCCGAGAGGCCACCCGCCGCCAGACCGAGGGCGACGCCCTCATGAACCAGCAGCAGCAGCAGCGCCTCGACCAACTTATGACCGCCATCGTGGACGGGAAGGCAGGCCGCGCCGATGTCGTGGCCGCCCGTGACCGCGGCGAGCTGACCGACTTCAATTCCTACAAGCGCGCGCTCGACCTCGTCGCGCAGCAGGAGAGCCGCGACTACTACACCAACCAGTTCAACGCGGGAGTGGCTGCCGGGCGGCAGTGGAACCCGCTCGACACCGAAGACAAGAAGTCGGCCGAGGCCGGTGTGTGGGCGCTGGCCAAGGTGAACGGCAACAACGTGCCGCAGGCCGCCTTCCAGGTCTGGCAGCAGACCGGCATCCTGGCCAAGCCGGGCGCCGAGGCGCTGCGCGGCGCCATGCAGTCGACCGACCCGCAGCGCATGGGCGCTGCCTACCAGATCGCCGCGTCGATGCTCCGCGCCAACCCCAACGCTTTCGCGGGGGTTGACGGCGGCAAGGAATTGGAGCAGGCGGCCGCGCTGTTCTTCGACCGGGTCGAACGCCGTGGCCAGACAGCCGACGAGGCCGTGCGCGCCATCGCCGAAATGAACCGGCCAGAGGCGCAGGCGGCGCGGCAGGTGCGCGACGAGGACGCCAAGCGCTTCCGCGACGAGCTGACGAAGCGCGACCAGACTTCGACGATCCGCAGCATCCTCGACACGAACGGCTGGCTCCCGGGCGGCCGCGGTGAAATGCCGATCGGCGCCCGCGAGCGCAACGCCCTGATGTCCGACTACGTCTCGGCCGCGGAGGAGCACTACCAGAAGTTCGGCGACCGCTCGGCGGCGCTGACCTACGCGCAGAACGAGGTGAAGCGGCTCTACGGCGTGTCGAACGGGCGCATCATGCGCTTCCCGCCCGAGCGGTCCTACCCGGCCGTCGAGGACGCCGACGGCAACAAGTCGCACGCCTACGTGTACGCGCAGGCCGCCGCCGCGGTGCAGTCGGCCACCGGCCGCGCCGTGAAGCCCGAGGACATCACCCTCGTCCCGATCCCCTTCGGCATCACGTCGGAGCGGTGGCGCGCCGGCGACCGCCCGCCCTACGAGATCTGGCATCGGTTCACCGACGCGACCGGCCAGCAGCGGTACGAGCCGGTCCTCAGCCCCAACTCGACGATGGCCCGCCCGTGGTCAGCCGACCCCGCCGCCGCGACGGCCGCGACGACCGCAGAACGTGAGGCGCGCTTCCGCGCCAGCCCGATCAGGCCCGTCACCCCGGCCGAGGCTCCGGCCGGGCAGGACCCGCAGGCGTGGTCAGATCGGGAAAACATGCGCCGCCGCCTGATGACGGGTGACTTGCTGCCGACCGACCCGCGCCCGCCCGCGCCCGGCGAGGTCCGCCCTGGCTACCAGAACCCGGAAGGCGTCGCAGTGCCGTGGAAGCCGACCGTCGACGAGTTCCGCCAGTCCATGCGCCGAAACCTCGGGCTTAACCCCGACGGGACGTCAACCCGCAGCCGCACACGGAGGCCCGAGTAATGGGCTTCGAGGACGATCTCTACCAGCGCCGCTTCTCCGAGTTCGGCTTCCAGACCATCAACCAGCCGGGCCAGCCTCTCCCGCTGCCGTCCGTGGCAGAAGCGCCCCCCGAAGGCTCGGTGCTCGGCGCTGCCTTCCGGCAGGACAACATCATCGGGTCCATGCTGGCCCGCAAGTTCACCGACACCAACGAGCCCGAGCCCGGCTTCAACGCCTGGGAGAGCATCAGGGGCACGAAGTACGAGCGGCACTGGCAGTCCTTCGTCGAGGTGAACAACTCACGCAGGGCGCTCGCGCTGCGGCAGCAGATCGACATGGAGGAGGACGACCGCAAGACGCTCGACGCGGCTGGCTGGTTCGGGACCTTCGCGCAGATGGGCGCCGGCGTGCTGGACCCGACCGTCCTGCTGCCGGGTGGCGGGGCCGTGCGCACCGCCAAGGGCGGCTTTGATGTCGTGCGTTCCGCCCTGCTCGGCGGTGCTGCCATTGGCGCCGGCGTGGCCGCGCAGGAGGGCATCCTGCAGGCCACGCAGGAGACGAGGCCCCTGGCCGAGAGCGTCATCGCCGTCGGCGGCGGCGCAATCCTCGGCGCCGTTCTCGGCGGCGGCATTGCGGCGCGCATGTCGTCCCGCGAGCGCGAAGCTGCGACGAACGCGCTGGCCAAGATGTACCCCGACGAGACGGGCGTACCGCCCATCTACCGCGAGGCGCAGGCCGCCGGCGCGGCTCCCGTCGACAAGCTCGGCGTCGAAGACCTGACGGTCGCGGGCGGCGCGGCGCGCACCGTGGCCGACGCGATGAAGTGGCTCAACCCGAACCTGCGCGCCAACTTCCGCGCCAGCCCTACGGCCCGCGAGGTCACGCAGAGCGCGGCGCAGAACACCCTCTACCAGGGCGCCCACGAGCGCGGCGTCTCCATCACGCCCGGCGGCGCGGCCGAGACCCTGGCCGACGTGGCCTACCGCTCCCGCATGGCGCAGGCCGTCACCGAGCACGACCAGCTCTTCTCCGAAATGCGGAAGGCCGGCACGAACGTCTCGCGCGTCGACTTCGAGCAGCAGATTGGCTACGCGCTGCGCAACGGCGACCAGGCTGTCGACGGCAACGAGTACGTGACCCGCGCCGCGCAGACCTGGCGGGCCCGCGTCTTCGAGCCGTTCAAGAAGGAGGCCATCGAGCTTGGCCTCCTGCCGGCCGACGTCACGACGGAGACGGCCGCCTCCTACTTCTCGCGCATGTACAACCGCGACCTCATCATCGCGCAGGAGGCGCGCTGGAAAGAGACGATCGTCCCGCACCTTGAGCGGCAGATCCAGGAGGACTTCGCCAAGAACGCCGAGGCTCTCCGGGGCCGCGTCTCGCAGCTCGAGCAGGAGGTGGCCGATCTGCGCGCGCCGGCCGAGCAGCGCGTCCAGCTCATGAACGAGATCGAGGCCAGGGGCGCTGCGCTCGACGCGGCGAACGTCGACCAGATCGACAGGCTTGGCCGCATCACCGAACTGCAGGAGCGCGCCCGTTCCGCCGCCAAGCGCGGCGACCGGGACGCTGCGCGGGCGGCGCGCGAGGAGATCGCGAGGCTCAAGGCCGAGGGCGGCGAGGAGCTGGTGGCGTACCGCCGCGAGCGTGCGTCACTCCGCCGCAGGCGCGACACCCTCAACTTCAACTACGCCGGCCTGACCGAACGCTCCGAGCGGATCGCGCAGCAGCTCGTCGACCTCGAAGAGCAGAACGTCCGCAACATCGAGCGGCTGATCGAGCGCGGCCGGAAATTCGAGCGCGACGCGGCGCGGCTCGACCCCGCCAAGTTCGACGCCGAGAAGACCCGCCTCGTCGAGGCGTTCAACGACGCCGCCCGCCGCGCCGACAAGTCCGCAGAGGCCACGAGGAAGGCAATCGAGACGCTGCGCACCAGGCAGGCCGCCGAGGGCGACAAGGCCTCGACTGTCCGCACGCCGCAGCAGGTCCTCGAGGAGCAGACCGACAAGGCCGTGGCCAAGCGGCTCGAGAAGGATGCGGCGCTGCAGGCCAAGCGCGCCGAGCAGATGACGCGCATCGCGCAGCGCCTCGAGCGGCTCGACAACTTCGACCCCGTGGCCACCCTCGGCGAGATCAAGGGCGCCGTCGACCGCGCAGTCCAGCAGGTCTCGGCGGCTGCGCTTGCCAAGGGCGAGCGCGGGCAGCGCCTCCTCGACAGGCTCAAGGCCCTCGACCCCAAGAAGATCGACGACCGGGTCGCGCAGATCGCCGAACAGCGCGCGGCCATGGAGCGCGGCTTCTACGACAGGTGGGAGGTCAAGACCCTCGGCGAGGGCGTCGACGCTGCGGCGGGCACCGCGCGCTTCACCGACGCTGCGCGCCAGATCGCCGACGACGTGACCGACAAGATCCTCGGCCGCAACTACGGCGACGGCTCGGCGCTGCCGCAGTACGCCACGCCCATCACCAAGGGGCCGATGAAGGACCGCACCTTCAACATCCCCGACAAGATCATCGAGGAGTTCCTCGTCTCCAACGTGCGCGAGGTGGCCGAACGCTACGCCCGCACGATGGCCGCCGAGACCGCGCTGACCCGCCGCTTCGGCAAGGCCGACATGCGCGACCAGATCCAGGCGATCCGGCAGGACTACGCCCGGCTGCGCGCCGAGGTCGAGGCAGCCGCGACGCCCGCAGAGGCCATGGCCGTCGTCGGCAAGACGCCCGGCGCCATGGAAAGCCTGCGCGAGTTCGCCGGCGCGCGCCCTGCCAAGGAGCGCATCCTCGCCTGGCTCGACGACGACATGAAGGGCGCGATCAACGACGTGGCCGCCGTGCGTGATCTCCTGCGCGGCACCTACAAGGCCGCCGAGAACAGCAGCAACTTCGCCAAGGTCTCGCGCGCCCTGCGCACCTTCAACTACCTGCGCCTGATGGGCGGCGTGCTCATCGCCAACCTGACCGAAGTCTTCCGCCCGGCCATGGTGCATGGCCTCGGAACCTACATGAGCGAAGGCATCGCGCCGCTCGTCAAGAACATGGCCGCCGTGAAGCTGTCGGTTGCAGAGGCGCAACAAGCGGGCCTCGTTGTAGAGCGCATCTTGCAGCACCGCATGATGTCGATGGCCGAGATCGGCGACCCCTACCAGCGCAACACGGGCTTCGAGCGGTTCATGCGGAACGCTTCGACGACCGCGACGCGGTGGAACGGCATCGCGCTCATCACCGACATGAACGAGGCCATTGGCTCGGTTCTCTCGCAGAACCGGATCCTGCGCGGCGCGCTCGGGCAGGAGGACCGCCGCTTTCTCGCCTACCTCGACATCGGCGACGGCCTTGCCGAGCGCATCGGCCAGCAGTTCAAGGCGCACGGCGAGGTGCTCGACGGCGTCCACGTCGCCAACACCGAAAGGTGGACCGACGAGAACGCCGTGCGCGCCTACCGCGCCGCCGTGACGAAGGACGTCAATTCGATTGTTGTGCGCTCGTCGGTCGGCGACAAGCCGCTCTTCGCCAACACGCCGATCGGCCAGCTCCTCCTCCAGTTCCGCGGCTACAACATCGCCGCCAACACCCGCGTCATGCTGCGCGGGATGCAGGAGGACAAGTCGAACTTCGTGGCCGGCATGGCCGCGATGACCGCCGTGGGCGCGCTGGCCTCCTACCTGCAGGCGGTGCGCGGCGGCGCCGACCGGCTGGAGAAGTGGAAGCGCTCGGCCGAGAACCCGGGCTTCCTCATCGGCGAAGGTCTCGACCGCTCGGGCATCTTCCCGCTCATGTTCGAGGCGGCCGACACGGTCGACAAGTTTGCGCGCCTGACCGGCAACCCGTTCAACCCGGTCAAGACGCCGCTGACCGCCGCCTTCCCGGGCGACAGCCAGCAGGGCGACGCCACGCGCTTCGCGCAGCGCGACTTCCTCGCCGCCGCTGCCGGCCCCTCCGCTGGCCTGCCGACCCAACTGGCCCGCGCGCTCGGCGCGGGGTTCGGCTTGGCGGCTGGCGAAGACCCGAAGAAGGCGCAGGTCAACGCGGCCGTCGGCCTCATCCCGTTCGGCTCCTACGTCGGGGCCCGTGAAGCCATCCAGATGTTCACCGGCGACAGCCCCTACATGAGGTAGCCCTATGGCCGTCAGCACCACGACCCGCCGCATCTCCTACACCGGCAACGGCGCGACCCTCGCCTTCGCCTACCCGTTCCGCATCTTGGATGCGTCGCACCTCAAGGTCTACGTGAACGCGGTGCTGCAGGCGTCGGGCTATGCGGTCAGCGGCGTCGGCGATGCGACCGGGGGCACCGTGACATTCTCGGCCGCGCCGGCCAACGGCGCTGTCGTTCTCCTCCTGCGCGACGTGCCGTTGACGCAGACGGTCGACACGCAGAACAACGAGACGATCCTCGAGGACGTGCTCGACACCTCTCTCGACAAGCTGACCATGATGGCGCAGCAGATCGCCGAGAACATTGGGCGCTCGCCGACCCTCGGCGCCGCTGACGTCGACGGCTCGGGCGCCTACGCGGCCAACGGCAACCGCATCTCCAATCTCGGCGCCCCGACTGCGCAGACCGACGCGGCGCGCGTGGCCGACATCTCCGCCATCGTGGCCGCCGCCGGCAACGTCCCCTCCCCACTCGCAGGCGACGCGGGCAAGTTCCTCAAGGCTACCGGCGCCGCGGCGTTCGGCTGGACCGCCGCCGCCAGCACTGACATCTCCGACTTCGCCGAGGCTGCGCGCGACACGATCGGCACCGCGCTCGTCGCCGGTACGAACATCGCGGTCACTGTCAACGACGCCGGCGACACGATCACGGTGGCCAACACGGGGCCGACGACCTCCGACGTCAGCGCGGCCATCGAGGCCAACCGCGCCTTCCGCTCGCAGTGCGCGCAGATGGGCCCGAAAGGCAACGACAACAACCCGAACTTCCTGCCGGCCACTTCGGCCTCATTGCTGCTCCAGACACAGAACATCACGGCGGGAGACCCGCTCGTCGTCCATGCGTCGCAGGGCCGCGGCGGGCGCACCGCGTCCATCACCGCCAACATCACATGGTCTCCCCTGGCCTCGTCGTCGACCGTCTTCCTCGGCCTGACGATCGACGCCAACGGCACGGCCACGCCGTTCTCGACCACCACCGCGCCGGTCTACCAGCGCGGCGGCGTGCCTTCGACGACCAACGGCCAGTACACCTACGTCATCGGCAACCGAACCATGTATCTTGGCGACGGCAGCGCCGCGAACAAGGTCTACGCCGTCTTCGTCGGCGAATGCACCACGTCTGGCTCCGCCGTCACTGCGACCGTGGCCTACGCCTTCGAGGGTAAATCGCGTTCCGCGCAGACGGCCATCCCGGCTGGCGGGACGATCACGACATTCAGCCACAACATCGGCGTGCGCCCTGACTTCTTCGATCTCATGATCGCCAACGTGACGACGCAGCACGGGTACTCGCCCGGCGATGTTCTCCGCCCCTTCGGCGACAACACGAGCAACAACCAGACCCCGCTCGGGATGGTGACGGGCCGCAACTCCGCGCAGGTAGTCTACGGCACCACGCTTATCATCCCGGTCAGGACGACCGGCGTGATCCAGTCCATCACCCGCACGAGTTGGGAGTACATCTTCTACGCAGACCGCGGGTGGGATTGACTTCTGCCACTATGACGGGCACAAAGTAGCATAGGTGCTATCGGAGGCGATGATGCCTTTTCACGTCGAGGACGTAGCTCTCGTGCTCTTCGTCCTTGCGTATGCCGGGCTCCTCGCCGTCGCAGTCCCCGACTTCGCCCGGCGCATTGTTCTGAGCGAGAGGAGTGCCGAATGGCCGCCGGCAATTTCGACCAATGCCTGGCTATTGTCCTCAAGCATGAAGGCGGTTACGTCGATCACCCGCGCGATCCAGGTGGCGCCACTAATCTTGGTGTCACGATCGGCACTCTTCGCGCGTGGCGCGGTCGCATTGTCACGAAAGCCGAAGTCCGCGCCCTGACGTTCGCCGACGTCAAGCCGATCTACCGCAAGAACTACTGGGACGTCGTGGGCGGTGACAGCCTGACGACCGGCGTCGACCTCGCAGTCTTCGACCCCGCCGTGAACAGCGGCCCCGCGAGGGCCAAGCAGTGGTACGCCCGCGCCCGCAACGCGGACCCGGTGGTCACCGTGCGGAACATCTGCGACATTCGCATGGGCTTCCTCCGCGCCCTCGGTACGTGGTCGACGTTCGGCAAGGGCTGGACGCGGCGCGTCGCCGACATCCGCGCCCGCGGCGAGGCCATGGCGCGGCGCGCTCTCGGCCAGACGCCGACGCAGGTCCGCGAGGCCGCGACCGCCGAAGCCGAGCGCGCCCGGGCCGACGCAAGGAAGGCCGACCAGAAATCAGTCGCGGCGGGTGGCGGCGCCGCCGGCTCGTCGGCCGCCGTGCCGGTCGTGTCCCTCGACCCGGCGTTCCTGGCCGTGAGCGCGGTTGTCGTCACCGCCCTCGTGGTCCTCGCCTTCTACTTCTGGCACCGCGAGCGGAACGATCTGGCGGTCAAGGAAGCCTATCAGCGCGTAGCCGCGGAGGTGGACGCATGAACCCGCTCGAGCAACTGGCCAAGCAGCTCGCCAAGGCAGGCGCCCCCATCCTCGGCGGCATGATCGGCGGGCCCGGCGGGCTCCTCGCCGGCAAGGCCATCGAGATCCTCGCCGACACGCTTGGCTCGCAGCCGACCCCCGCCGAGGTCGGCGCGGCTGCGGCGACGAACCCTGCAGGCGTGGCGCAAGCCGAGGCCGACGCGGCGAAGCTCCTGCCGCTCTGGATGCTTGAAGCGCAGCGCGCCAGCGACGCGCAGGCCGCCGAGATCGAGCGGGGCTTCACGGCCTGGCAGGTCATGCGCGTGGCCATCCAGGTCGTCGTGTGGGGCATGTGGCCGGTGATCGTGCTGGTCGGCCTTTTCGGTGGGAACTGGGGCGTCAAGACGCTCGTCCCGCCGGCCGAACTGATTGGGGCATGGGGCACCGTGACGACCGTCTGGATGGTCGTGTTCCACGGCGGCCACACCGCCAAGGAAGTCCTCCCCTTCATGAAGTTCGGGCGCCGGTAATGAACGACGATTTCTCGGAAATCCGCGAGCGGCTCGCCCGCCTTGAGTACGCGGAGGAGCGGAGCCATCAGGACCGCTCGGACATGAAGACCGACATCAAGGCCGTCCGCGAGGATGTGGCCACGATCAAGGGCCTCGTTGAGCAGGTGCGCGGCGGAGCCAAAGTTGCATGGGTGGCGTATGGGCTGATCGGCGGCGTGGCCGCGGCGATCACATGGCTCATCTCCAAGCTGCCCGTAACCCTCGGTGGCCGATGAACCCTCGCGGAAAGACCCTCTCCCACGCGGAGAGGATGGCAATCGCAGCGCAGGCGTCGCAGTTCCCAAGCAACAACGCCGCGGCGCTCGCGCTCAACGTCCACCGGGAGACGGTCAGGAAGGCCGTCGAGTACGCTGAGGCGCAGCGCCCGAAGATCCGCTTCTCCGACATCCCGGCCGACGACATCGAGACCGAGGAGGAGCTGCGGCTCGCAGCCCGCCGCTTCGAGAAGCGTTTGGCGAACGCGCAGGCCCGGGACTGGCAGCCGATCCGCATCGAGACCAAGGAGCCGATCGTCCTGGCCTTCGTGGGCGATCCTCACATCGACGACAACGGCTGCAACCTGCCGCTGCTCCTCGAGCACGTCGAGCTCCTCCGGCAGGAGCACGTCTACGCCGTCAACATCGGCGACACCACGAACAACTGGACGGGCCGGCTGATGCGGCTCTACGCCAACCAGGACACCAGCGTCTCGACCGCGAGGAAGCGGGCGAAGTGGCTGATGCAGGAGGCCGGCATCCAGTGGCTCGTGTGGGTCATGGGGAACCACGACGAGTGGGAGAACGGCGCCGACATCCTGCGCGGCATGAACACCCGCGGGGTCGTCATGGAGGACTGGCAGGCCAGGTTCTCGGTCGAGTTCCCGACAGGCCTTGAGGTGCCCGTGTGGGCGGCTCACGACTTCAAGGGGCACTCCCAGTTCAACAAGCTGCACGCCGCCATGAGGACGGCCCGGGAACGCCGCGGTGCCGCCATCTACGTCTGCGGCCACAAGCACGACTGGGCCGTTCACCACGAGGAGATCCCCGACACCGGCGAGACCTTTTGGGCCTTGCGGGCGCGCGGCTACAAGTTCCTCGACAGCTATTCCGCCAAGCTCGGCTTCGCCTCCTCGCGCTACGGCGCGACGGTCGCGGCCGTCATCGACCCCCGCGAGACAGACAACCCCCTCAAGGCGGTGACGTGCTTCGCGGACCTGCAACAGGCCATCAACTATCGGAGAGCACTGTGAGCGTGATGGACCCGAAAGACATCCCAGGCAACCAGATGTTCGCCGTGCAGTCGCAAGGCGCGTTCGACCGCAACGCCGTCCTCGGCCACGCCAAGCAGGCCGTAGCCGACCGCGGCCTCAACTACGGCAAGCCCGAGGACAACTTCGGCCGCATCGCGGCGCTCTGGCGGTCGCACCTTGGCAACCGCGAAGCCTGCGGGATCACGGCGGTCGACGTGGCCATCATGCTCGCCCTGGTGAAGGTCGCGCGCCTCGGCAACGATCCAACCCACAAGGACAGTTGGGTCGACCTCGCAGGCTACGCGGCCTGCGGCGGCGAAGTCGCGCTCAAGAAAGCGTGACGCGCCCATCCGCCGAGAAGTGAAGCATCTCGTTGCCGACGCGCACGGCGCCGGCAATCCGCTTCGTGACCCACTCCTTGACGCCCGTATGGTTGCCGTCCTGCTGCAAGAGCATGATGGCTGTCCCGTGGCCTGACACCGCCTTCGCAGCCTCGGCGAGCGTCATGGACCTGCAGTTGGTCTCACCCATCACCCTGACCAGGATGTCGGCGATCTCACGCGCCTCGCGGGCGTCGGCGTCTGCCGTGCTTTCGGCCTTCGAGAAGACGCCGTTCGACCCGTCCTTCTTCAACCGCAGCTCGGTCCCGGCCATCGCGTAGTTGGCCTTCTTGAGCGACATGAGATAGATGCCCTTGTCGGTCTTGTGGCGCTCGAGGTAGATGCGTGAACGGGCGCTGTTCGACCACGCGGTGTTGCCGCTCGACCCGTCGCCGGTGGCCATGCCGGTCCTCGACGGGTGGGCCAGCAGCAGGACCGTCGTTCCGAGGTTGGAGCAGATCGACTGCAGCACGTTCATGGTCTGGCGGGCCTGCGTCTTGTCGACCTCGTTGCCCTGGAAGATGTCGGCCAGGTTGTCGATGACGAGCAGCGACGGCTTGAGGCGCGCGCAGGTCTCGGCGAGCTTGCGCCACTGAGGCGTCAGGGACAGCGCACCGTCCCGGTCGAACTTGACGAGCACGCTGTCGAGGCCGGCGCGAGGGATGAGGTGGATGTCGCGCATCCCGGCGAACCGGCCGAACGGCCCCTTCACGCTGGCAAGCCGGCGGTGGAGATCGCCCTTCTCTTCCTCGGCCGACATGACCACAACGGGGCCGCGCTTGCCGACGGCCATCCCGAGCCACTCGCCGCCGGTGGCCGTCGCGTGAGCGAGCTGCATGGCCGCCGTCGACTTGCCGATGCCACCGTCGCCGTAGAGCAGGGTGACGTAGCCAACCGGGATGAAGTCCGGCACCAGCCACTCCCGCTCCGGCAATTCCTCCTCGTCCGAGAAGCTGGCCGCGCAGATCACCTGCCAGTCGTCCGTCGGCACGGCCTCGGGCGGGACGTTCACGCCCTCGAAGATCTTGTCGGCGGCGCGAAGGCCGTGGCTGTTCTCCGAATAGCGGAAGGCGTTGTCGACTTTGACGCGGAGGTCCTCGGGCGTCCACGGCGGTAGGCAGCGATCGTTCCAGTGGTCGAGCATGAGCTCGAGCGCCTCGGCCGGGGTCACGCCGCGGTCGGACAGCGCGCAGGCCACAGAGAATGTCGTGTGGTCGCCGCCGGCGCCCTCCACGGCTACCAGCGTCCGCGGGTCCGTCAGGTAGGACCTGGCGTCGGCGACGCGCGACGGCGGCGAGGGCGGCGCGCTCCAGTCTACGACGCGCTCGCCGGTCTTCTCCTTGGGCTTGCGGCAGGCGGCGATGAGGCTTTCGGGCGCTTCGGCCACGGGGAGATCGTGAAGGACGCGGTACTCCCCGACGGCGGTACGGCTGCCCGGCGCGACGACGTACCCGTCTACCCCGCGGATATCGATGCCAGGAGCGATCTTGCTGGCGCTGTTCGCGACGTCGATGGCCGTCCGGTAGTAGTGGTGCGTCCCGCCCGTAGGCGTGGCCACCGTCAGCGTGTCGGGCAGCCCGAGAGCCTTGAACGACGCCATCGCGCCGGGATGTTTCCCCTCGTCGACGTCGACGACGATGAGGCCTTCGCAGCGCACGCCGATGTTGGCCTGCGGGTACTTCTGCCAGACTTCCCACGCCGCGATCTCATCGCGAACGACGAGCGCGCGCCAGTCCATGCCGGCCATCGGGACCTTCACCCCCTGGGCGAGCGGGAATACCGCGAAACCGCGGGACGCCCACTCAAAAGCTGCTTCCCCTAGAACAGACATTCTCTCGCCCTCAGTTCCCTCTCGGCGTCCGCCGCACTGTCGTACCCGTCCGAGACGATGAAGTATTTGTTGGCGTACCGGACAATCTGCCGTGTGTAGGAGAATGCTCGGTTGGCGTTGTTCATTTTCGTGGTGACATCGCGAAGGTTTGCCCACCTGTTGTTGGCCCTATCGCCGTCAACGTGGTCGATTACACCCTCCGGCCACGCGCCAGTCATCAGGAACCAGGCAACCCGGTGGGCCACGATCTGCTTCTTTTTACGAGGCCTTTCACCCCACATTACGAACAGATGCTCGTAGCCGTCTCGTCTCCGAGCGGTCGCAAGATCGCCTCGTTTCGCCCACGTTCTCCGGTCTCGCTTGTATTTTATCTCCCCCGTAAGTGGGAAGTACTCGAAAGTCTGCCTAATATATTCGTCCAGCCCCAACGTCCGCGGAGGCTCGCCTTTAAATAAATCAACAAAGTCGCGAGCTTCATTTAAGGTGTCGAAAGTGTAGGACGCTTGCTTTCCTTTGATACGGCTTCGTACCCGCACTTGATAGCGTTCGCCCCGTTTCCGAATGCAAGGAGGCAGCATTGGTGCTACTCAGTCGGCAAGCGTATAGGTCTGCTTGATCCGTCCAGGCAGGATGGCCTTGCGGCCGAGGCGATCGTTGACCTTGACGATGAGAGAGCCGAGCTTCTGCTGCATCCGCCAGACCTTCATCTCGGGGTCGGGCTCGCCGAAGACGCGCCGGTACAGGTACTCGATGTTGACGTCGCCGCGCCCTTCCAGCTCTCCGACGAGCTTCTGCTGCTGCGGCGACAGTCGGCTATCCGACGACGTGGCCATGGTACCCCTCCTTCGGGCGAATGTTGATGGCGTAGGCGGCGATCCCGCCGAGAGCCTTGAGCGCGACAGCGCCCTGGTCGAGCGGCACCGGGCAGGTGATGAGGCCCGAGCGGAACACGTAGGCCTTGCTCGGGAAGAGCGTCATCCCGCGCGTGAGGACGCGGTTGATGAGGTGCTTGGGGTAGGCTTCCCTATTTGACATAGCGCTTGTCCTCCCAGGTTGCGGCGGCGATCGGCAGGCCCTCGGCCCACTCCGGCACGGTGGCCATGATCTTGCGGAGCACCTCGGCGTCGCCCTCCGGCCCCGTCTCGCAGAGAAGCTCGTCGTGGACCGTCAGCACGACAGGGAGCCCGGCGTCCTCGGCTTGTAGCATAGAAGCTACCATCACGTCCCGCGCGATAGCCTGCACGACGTTCTCGCACTGCAGCCCGCCGTAGAGCCGCGACGGGCCCCACCGGCGGGTGACGCTGTCGACCGCGTCGTACTCGATCTGGTAGCGCATCCGGCCGCGCAGGTCTTCGACCTGCACGAGGCGAGGCTTGGCGTAGGCCAGGCACCGGCCGGACGGCAGACGGCAGAACAGGAAGCCGTTCGACGCGCGGTAGCGGATGCGGCCTTCAAGGACCTGCGTGATCTCGCCCGGCGAGCCGACGGCCGCGATGGCCGCATCGCTGAGATCCCACCACGACTGGACGATGCGCGGGTGCGCCTCGCGCCACGCGCGCTTGAGCTCGTCGGCCCGCTCGTCCGTGACCTTGATCCCGTACCCCGAGGCCATGGTCTGGAAGGCGCCGACGCCGCCCTGGTAGCCGAGCGCCAGCTCCATGACCTTGCCGATCTGGCGGTCGGCCTTGCTGACGTCCTCGACCTTGACGCCGAACGAGCGCGCGTAGGCCAGCTTGTAAAGGTCGTTGCCTGCGCCGGCGTCGAAGTCGCGGAAGGCCTGGACCTTCCAGTCCTCGCCGGCGAGCCACGCATTGACGCGGCCCTCGATGTTGGAGAAGTCGCCGCCGACGAACTTCTTGCCCGGGCCGGCGATGAGCATGGCGCGGAGGCACTTCGAGAGCGTCTCCATGGGCTGGCCCGTCAGCATCTCCAGCGCGTCGACGATCTCGGCCGGCCGCATGTCGAGGCCGAGTAGGGTGAGCGCCCGCTCGACGTCAGGCAGGTCGCGGTCAGGGTCGACGCGGGGGAGGTTCTGCGGCTGGATGAGGCGCCCGGCCCATCGCCCGGTGGCCGCGCCGTGGTAGGCCAGCGTGCCGCGCACACGGCCGTCGACGCAGGCGCTCTTCTCCATGGCCGTGAACTTGGCCGCCGAGCTCTTCGCCGCCGCCTTGCGCAGGCGCACGACCTCCTCGACGACAGGGTTGTCGGTGACGGTGGCGCGGAGGATCAGCTCCTCCGTCTCCCCTTTGGCCACGCTCTCGCACGGCACGCCCTTCGAGTTGATCCAGGCGACGAGCTTGGCCGTCTCCGTGGTCTTCTGTACCTCGCCGTCGGTGAGATACCACATGCGCTCGTCGGCCCGGCGCTTGGCCTCCTTGACGACCGCGACGGCCTTGCGAACGATTTGCAAGTCGATCATGACGCCGCGCTCGTTGATGAGCTGATCGAGCTCATAGACTTCCTGCTCGGCGGCGGGGAGGAACGGCAGCGCCTCGTCGGCCAGGCGCTCGGCCTCGACGTCGATGCGGCAATAGTCGGTGAGGCGGTCGATCTTCTCGGGCTCATCCCACCAAACGACGCCGTTAGGGTTCACGATGAAACCGTCGCCGCTGCACGTCGTGCAGTCCCACGTGCGCTCGTGTTCATCGCGCCAAATTCCTTTGCCATGGCAGGCCGGGCATTCTTCCTGGGTCAGGCCGACCTTGCGCGGCCGGCACATGCGCATCATGAGCGCGGCGCCGTCCTTGTCCTTCTGGATCTTGAGGCCGAGCGCGTAGCCAAGCTGGTCGAGAGAGGCTGGCAAGGCCATGGCCTGCGCCCTGGCCATGGTGCAGATCGTCTGACCGATCTGGATCTCGGGCCAGTGGGGGCGGTCGCGCCGCACGACCTTGTTCCAGATCTGGCGGTCGAACTGCGCGTTGTGGATGACGATCTTGCCGCCGTCGCGGATGAAGGCCAGGAGATCCTCGGGGTCAGGCTCTCCCGGCTTCCACGTCATGACCGGCGCGTCCCCGACGCACCACGCCATGCACCAGACACCCGTCGAGGGGTCTTCGGCGTAGGCGTGGGCGCCTGCGGCCCGAAGGTCGCAGGTCGAGTAGGTCTCGAAATCGAGGTGCGCCGCGATCATCAGCCGGTCCTCAGAACAGCGACGCAGCGTCGACGGAGTTGTCGATCTGGATACCGCCGAAGGCCGCCTTCGGGTCGATGCCGCCACCGCCGCCGAGCTTGTTGTCATCGGCCAGCTTGAAGAGCGACTGCAGGCCGAAGAAAACGCCCGGGTTGGCCGACTGCTTCGAGGCGTAGGCGCGCACGACGGCGATCGCCCACGCGCCCGGGTAGAAGGCCTCGTTGATCTCCTCGATCGTGATGACGGCCGTCGGGTTGCCCTGCACGAAGGGCGGCTTCCACATGCTCGGGCGCTGGTTGCCTGTGGCCGAGATGTAGACAAGGCCGGGCACGTACCCGCCGAAGGACTTGCCGGCCGGGTTGGTGCCGCCCTTGTCGGGGGCGACGCGCTCGGCCTGGTTCTTGAACGGGTTCTTCATGCCGGCACCCGTCGGGTTGTTCGGGAACGTGGCCTTGAGGAGATCGTTGCGCGCGGTCACGAGCGGCGCGAGCAGCTCGGCGCCGGCGAAGGGGAAGACGAGGTTCGCGCCGTACTTGCCCTCCTTGGTGGGGTCGTTAAGGTTCCGCCCCGGCTTGTCCAGGTTGGTGAAGGACAGGCGGGCCGGGGGCAGGCGGATGTCGCCGCTCTCGAGCCGGACGCAGGGGTTGCCGGCCACCATCTTCTGGATAGCGTCGGCGCTGAAACGGGTGTTCATCATTTCGGTGTTCATCTGGTAGCTCTCTTGCTAGGTCGCCGGCACGGAAACAGTGGCGAACGCGGCGGCCGGAACAACCGCGTCCCTCTTGTCGCTGGCCGCGACGAGTGTCAGGCCAGAACTTTCCTTGATCGTGAACTTGAGGCTCACGTCGTCCTTCGCCGCCTTGGCGTTCTTCGCGCCGCCAAGGGCAGAGGCCAGGAGCTTCTCCGCCTCGGTGATCGTGACGAGCTTTGGCGGCATGAGGTCGTTGACGTCCACGCCGTAGGACGAGGCGAGGTAGCCGGCGATCGAGTGCTCGTCGTCGGTCCACTTGCGGCGGGCCTGCTTCTCCACGAGCTTGAAGCCCGGGATGTCGCGGCCAGCCTGCGCCTCCTCGAAGGCACGACGCCTGACCTGGTCGAACCAGCCTTCGAGCACGTCGGCGGCGCGCAGGATGCCGGCCATGCGCTCGACGTCGAGCCTGGCCGGTTCCGGCAGCGCCGAGGGCGTGGCCTCGACGACCGACGAGAAGGCAAGGCCTGCCTCCTTGAGGGCGCGCTGCTCGATGGCCGGGCATGTCAGCGCCGCCGCGCACCAGCGGCAGTGGTCGCCCGGCGCCAGCCACACCTGCCCCCAATTCGCGAGGTCGCCGCTGGCGACGGTCTGGTGCGCGCGCTCCGCCTCGACGCACCGATGGATGGCCGACGCGAGCGTGTCGTAGAACTCCATGACCGTCATGAGATCGAACGACCACCGCTTGACGCCGCCGTGGTCCTGCGCGGCGTCGAAGCTGCGCGGCTGGACGATGACAACCTCGACGGTCGAGACCCTCCAGTCGTCACGGCCCATCAGCGCGCCGGTCGCGTAGAACAAGGCCTGCGCGTTGTTCTCCGCCTTCACCGCCACGCCCGCGCCGTGCTTGTAGTCGAAGACCACCAGCTTCTCGCGAGCAGGCGAGTAAATCATGGCGTCGTTGCGGCCAAAGACCTCGCCTTGTAGCGCCGGAGCTACGTCGAGGACAAACCGCTGCTCGATGAAGAGCTGCGAGCCCGGATCCTCGGCGTACTCCGCGGCCACTGCGTCGAGGTAGACCTCGACAGCCTCGGCGTCTTCCTTGAGGAAGGTGATCTTCTCGCCGTCCTCGAAGAAGTCCTTGCCGATGTCCTGGCGGGGGCTGGCCTCGGAGCCTGCCACGCGGAGCGGCAGATACCGCTCGGCCACGTTGTGGGCGACGGTGCCTCGGCGGGCGAAGCTGGATGTGGGGGGCGGCGGTGCCTGCTCGCACAGGACGACCGACCCCGGGCAGGCCATCCAGCGCGAAGCCGACGAGCCGCCGTACTTGGAGTGGGCGCGGTCCTCAGCCATTGACCCCGAGCTCCGCCTTGATCGCGTCGTAGGCCTTCTTGAAGAGGGCGGCCGGGTCGGCGTCGTTCTTCATGAAGGTGATGGCGGCGTGGCCGGTGGCCGTGCGGAGGATCTCCTGCGCCTTGGCCGCCGACTTCTTGACGGTCAGGAATTCGGTGATCGCGTCCTTGAGCATCTGCTCGGTCACAGCACCCGAACTCTCGGCCTCAGCAGCCGCGATACGCTGAGAGATCGTGGTATCGGCAACTCCGACATGGCTGTCGAGAACCTCGGCGGAGGCGCCGCCGCCTTTGCCAGCGCCCGGCGCTCCTTCTCCCGCGCCTTCCGCGCGGCGCGTGCCGCGGCCCGCTTCTTCATTCGCTCCCACGCCCGGTCCAGTGCTCGGAGCCTGCGCGCCAGCTTGAGCTTCGCCAGCGCCTCCGGACTGCGCGTGTACGGCCTCGTTCTGCGCCGCTTTCGGCGGCCTGCCCCGGCGCGCGGGGGCGGAGGCGGGCTCACCCGCGGGGCGAAAGGCGCCGTCACCACTCAGGCCATCGGCCAGGTTGGACAGCTCGACGAGGGCCTGCTTGGCGTCCTCGCCCATGATCTTGATTTCGACGGGCATTGGCATCTCCTCGGATTGTAGCACGAATGCTAGTGAGAAAGGTTTATTCCGGCACTGCGTTGTAGTCAACGCCGATCTGCGAGATCGACGAAGTTTTTCTGGCCACGGTCTCGACGACAACCTCGTCGATCGAATTGGCCAGGGAGATGAAGCGGCCGCGCACTGTGCGCGTCTGGCCGATGCGGTGGACGCGCATGAGTGCCTGCGCGTTCTCGGCCGGCGTCCACGAGCTCTCGAACATCACGATCTCGGCCGCGGCTGTCAGCGTCAAACCCGTGCCGGCGGCGCGGACGTTGCCGATGAAGACCTTGCAGGCCGGATCGTTCTGGAACTCCTCGACGGCGGCCACGCGCTGCGGTTCGGACGTCGCGCCGGTGATCGACACGCTCCGCACGCCGGCGCGCTCCAGCCCCTCCGACAGCGCCATCAGGGCCCGCGTGTGGACGCCCATGACCACGACCTTCTCGAGGCCGCCGCGCAGCTCCTCCAGCAGCAGCGCCAGGTAGGCCGGCGCCTTCGCCTCGCCGACCAGGCGTCTGAGGGTGGAGATGTGCTGCGCGTCGAGGAACGAAAGGCCGCCCTGCTCGACGGCCGTGACGATGGCCTCCTCGAGCCCCGGGTGCTCGCGCAGGAGCGAGAGGATTTCTTCCGTGTCGCCGTCGACCGTCTGCGTCGTCAGCCAGATCGGCGGGAGGTTGAGGCCTGCCTGCTCCTTGGTGCGGCGCAGGCTGTGGCGTTCGATGAGCGCGCGCAGCTCGCCGACCATCTCCTTGCGCGGCTCCTGCCGCGCCGAGAAGGTGCCGTTCCAAGACTTGAAGTAGCGCGTCGTGAAGGTCGGCAGCGTCAAGTTCGTTCCGCCTACGAAACGAAGGAACGGCCACACATCGGTCGGGTCGTTCGCCGCCGGCGTGCCGGTCAGGAACCAGACGTGTGAGGCGTAGAGCCCGAGCCCCTTGGCACCGTCGCACTGCGTGCCGAGCATGGCCCGGGTGCGTTGCGTGTTGTGGGTCTTCACGTAATGCGCCTCGTCGAGGATCAGCACGTCATAGAGATCGTTGATGTGCTTCACCCACTTCGAGGCCATCTCGTAGGAGGCGATGAGGACGTCGGCCTTGCCGCGCAGCCACGAGTTGAGCTCGTGGATGCCGTTGGCCTTGAGGACCTTCCGCTGGACGGGCGAGAACTTCTTGAACTCCCCGACCCACACCTGCTTTACGGCGGCAGGGCAGACCACGAGGATCCGCTGCGCGCCGATCCGATCACAGGCGGCGATGGCCTGCGCCGTCTTGCCGACGCCCGGCTCGTCGAAGAGGCCGGCACGCTCGCGGGCTGCCAGGAACTCGGCGCCCGTGTGCTGATAGTCGAGGAGGGGGATTGTCATGCGGCCCTCAACACGAAGTGCTCGCAGAGGTCCCGGGCGTCGGTGCGGCAGGCGCCGTGGAAGTCGCTATGGAAAGAGCACACCCCGGCTTCCCAAGCCGAGCAGGACCCACAGCACGCGCCGCCGGCGCGCAGCGCGGCCAGCTTGTCGTGGTGCCGCTGCCGGCGGCGGGCCTTGTAGGCGACGGATCGACGACGGGCCATCACACCACCCTCGCGTTGAGGGCGTCGACGATCTTCTGCGCCGTGTCGACGCTGCCGCAGGACGCGATCCAGGGGCCCGAGACGCCGCGCTTGCGGTCGTAGATCAGGATCTTACGCTCACCGAACTCCCAACAAAAACGGGGAACCTGTGGGGAGCCTGTGGGAATGTTCGCGTGGCTGGCCAGCAAACCCATATGGCCGCTGGTCGGAGTGGCAGGATTTGAACCTGCGACCCCCACGTCCCGAACGTTGCGCCCCTCGCTAAGTCCTTGATTTTCCATCGTCGTCAGTCCTCGCTGTTGGCCTTATGTGCTCGTTTGTTCACGCTGATCGTGTGGGAAGTTGTGGGGCGACTGGCGATGTTCTCGGCCGCTTCCCGGCCGATCGCGCTGTGCCAGTGGCCGTAGTTGTCGATGAGGGTCTGCACCGTCATGCCGAGGAGGCCGGCGAGCTTCCAAGGGTCGGCGCCTGCCTGCATCCCCCACGTCGCGGCTGTGTGGCGCAGGGTGTGGGGTGTTACGTCTGGCCCAAGACCCGCAGCAACTGCGGATCGTTGAAATGCTTTTCGTGCGGAGGCGACGGGTCGCCCTCGCCATGAAACCACGTACGCAGCCTCGTTACGCTTCCATCTCTCCAGATGACAAAGGAGACGATCCGAGAGGGGTGCTGGAGGTCTTCTTTTCTTTGTATCCCGCTCACCGCCAGGCCGGCGGTGTAGAACACCTGCCGCAGTGTCGACATAGGCCCTTCCGGCCATCGGCCGAAAGGATGCTGAGGCGATGACGCCGGCGCGGCTTCCGGTGTAGAGCCCGACGAGGATGAACCTTGCGACATGGCGGCCTTCCCTTCTCCATGCCGCCCACAGGAGGCGAGCGGCTTCTGACCTAGTGAGCCACCTCTGGCGAGGCGGTGATTTCTGAGGCAGGACGATCTTCGTCTCGACGGTGCAGAACCCCTCACGCCAGTGGTAGCGGATGGCTGACCTCAGATCCTCAAGCTCTCGCCTGCAAACCTTGTTGCCGCGGCGCGCGGCGTACTCCCTGCACTTGCGGCCGGTGATCTCGGCGAGCGTCATGTCGCCGAAGAACTCCCCGACCTTGGCCAGCCGCGCTCCGACCTCCTTGGGCCGCGCTGCCTTCGGCGCGACCTCTTCGGCGTAGAGGGCGATGACCGCCGACACCTTCACGCGGCCGGGGTCGCGAGGTCCTGATTGTGTGACGAGCGCCGCGATGTACGCGGCGAGCTCCCGCTGCGCAGCCGCTCGATCGCCAGGTCCATGGCCTGTCGATCGTTGCTTGGCGCCGTCGCGGATGATCCACTCGGAGCGGTGTGTGACGCGGCCGGCGGCGTCTCGGCGCTCTGGCCGGAGCCACAGGCGCGGTCCCTTGGCATCTTTTCGCATCTCTTGACCATTTCTTGAATGTGCCGCGGCGTGGTGAACTCCTTCCCCGCCACGAAGATCGTTGTCAGGTTGCCGCGGTCGCGCTCGCGCCGCAGCCCCGGGGCCTTGACGCGCCCGGCGAAGAACCGCTCGGACGCCTGGCCAAGGGTGATGAGCTCGTCAAGACTGGACATGAACAGGCTCCCTCCCGCGCGGGCTGGCGGACTCCGCGTCCGTGATCGGGCACTCCTGCAGGTAGTAGAGCGCCTTGTTGAAATGCTCGAGTGCTTCGACCTTCGACCCCATGGCCAGGTAGGCCTCCGCCAGTTCGCGGTGGATCCTGACCAACCTCGCGGCGTCGAGCGCCGTCATGCCCTTCCTCATCGCTTCTCCCCCTTCAAGACCCTCTCGCCGTAGAGGACGATGAGCGCGGCCTCGGCCCGCCCCTCGTTCCTCTTCTTGTTCCCACCCGACCACAGCGCAGTGTGGGTGGGGATAAGTTCACTGGCCCGTGCTACTGCCGCCCGCTTGTCAGCAGGCACCCGCATCGCCGCTTTCCACGATCTCGGCGGGACTGGCTCCAATGCTATTCCAGCAGCACGCGCGGCCATACGCAACAGGCCGTAACCACAACCGAAGTTGAAAGCGGCGGGGGCGGATTGCCCCGGTATGCCGCCGACTTCCTCTATGAACGCAACCGTAACCCCGCAATCCCTGGCAGATGTCATCAGCGCGAGCAGCTCGGCCTCGTCGATGATGTCCCTGTCATGCCTGCCGCGCTGCGTGGGCATATCGAAGACATCGAGGCGCCCACGCACCGTGTCGTACTGCGCGATCGCACCGTAGAGGCCGGGGTCGACGCCAAGGATCGTGGGCATTAGCACTCCTGCTTGTTTGCAGGAAAGTCTTATATCAATTTTGCTAGCTGCACGTCAAACGAAAATGAACGAACGAGAACAGGATTTTTCACTCGGAGGCTTTGCGCTTGGCAACCCGCACGTCAGCCAGCAGGTGGTCGAGCTCTTCCTTGCGGGACATCAGGACGCGCTCGATCTCGTCGGCGGCCTGACGGGAGATCTTCTCGGGGATCCGGCCACCGACATAGGCCTGCACGGCCGGGCGGCTCTTGCGGATGATCCTGGCGACGTCAGCGTCGCGCAAGCCGGTGAAATCCTTGAACCTGGAGATGATGCGGGTGAGCCGCTCGTCGATCTCCCTGATGGCCTTCTCGTCATCAGGGTTCGCCGCCGGCACTTCCATTAACGCCATCTGGATCGCTGTCCTGCGCTCGCGGGTCGGGAGCGCCTCGGCGCCAGCCGCCCGCAACTTCCTGACAACACTCGAAACATCGACACTCATGGCGGTACCCGGTTGAATTTGAAATAACAACACCGGGAGTTTTAGCAGAAAGGTTTATAGCACGCAAGCCCGTAAAAGAAAGACCCCGCCAGCGAAGGGAGGCGCTGACGGGGTCGAGGCGGGAGGGAGACTGCCAGCCGAAGGGAGACGGCCGAGGGGATGCTAGCTTTGATGCTACGCGGCTGTCAAGCCTATTTCGCCGTTCCATATTCGATGTCGTCGAGGATCTTGTCGAGGACGATGCGAATGGCCTCCAGGTTCTTCTTGACGATCGTCCGCTGCGCCTTGGAGAGCCGCGAGTTGCGCGTCTTGAGGTTCCACGACCTGATCGTGGCGGGCTTGACCGCGAACGTCTCGGCGGCCTGGCGGCTCGGCACGTTCG
>Ga0315909_10001650_pt1 | contig 29954 bp, 25 predicted proteins | sample LakEriMetagenome_11_FD_203527 | JGI IMG/M metagenome (GOLD analysis project Ga0315909, IMG submission 203527) | Freshwater fungal communities from buoy surface, Lake Erie, Ohio, United States - Buoy 2 MA125 | ecosystem: Environmental > Aquatic > Freshwater > Lake | place: USA: Lake Erie, Ohio... | reverse complement strand
GCTTGCTTAGTCATTCTCCTTTGCTGTCTAGCATTTGGAAGAAATCCTAATTGCTGCTCTTGTTCTGGACTCTGGCCACCACCGTTTTGAAAAGATCTTAGTGGCATACCACCATATCTAGCAACAGGCATTTGACCCATTGGCATACCCTGAGGAGCTTGAGGCATCTCAGTTGGTAATACCATTTCTGGACTGATGTTGTACTTAGCTAGGAAAGGCATAGCCACAGCAGGAATACCACCAGGAAATCCTTTCATAGATTCCTGAATTAATGCAAGCTTACCAAGTTTTACTTGATAGTTTGCAATAATAGCCTCTGCAGTTTGAACTTGTAACTTGTCTGAGTTAGGATCCTGTAAGATCTTACGATACCTATTAAGGTCATACCTTTTAGCAATTTCTGCTGGAGTGTATCCCTTCTTAGACTTAGGCATACCAAACTCTTCCTGTGTCTCCTGGTCTTTGATTCTCATTGATGCAGTATCACTGAATACAAAGGAATCAGGAGGAATATTCATGGGAACCCCACCCTCATAGTGACGGGGACCATTGATTTTGTAATGTGCAGGAAGACCATCCTTATTAGGAAGAAATACAGTCTCTCCTCCTTCTGTTTCTACATTGGCTAGGTTTCGGTCAACAGGGCCCAAAGATGTTCTAACCTCCATAGGCTTCTCAGCCAAGGAGTTTGGAATATATGTTGGGGCCATCTGATATGCCCTTACAAGTTTGTTATTATACATAGTGTAAAGGTATTATTTGCCAGGCTTAAAAGCTCCGGCTTTCTTAACATTTTTAATTGTAGGCATAGTCAAGTAGTAGTTGTCACCTGTGTAAAAGCCTTGACCACCATACTGTGCATACATGCCTCTCACATTAGCATTAGCTTGATCTGATCTGAAACCAAGACCAATACCAGGCTGGTTAGTAAAGTAGGCTCCCTGGCTATTACGAGCATTCGATTTACTAAATACCTGCTTGGCTGTATTGAAATCTATATTCTCCTGATTCCAACTACCGTACTTATTAAAAATACCGGCAAGAGTATCCATACCGGCAATCATCTGATCAGCTGATAAATTTGCAAAGGGACCTTGTCTTTTAAACTTAGCTGGAAGTCTATCCTCCATTGTTTTAAACGGATCATTTTCTTTTTCAATCTGTCTAGCTTGCTCATTTAACTGATCAGTTTGACCAGTATTCCAGTAAGTATCTTGAACAGGATTAGGAGCAATATTTACTTCAACTCCACCAAATGGATTCTCTCCTGAAAACATATCACTTTGGAACATGGGTAAAGCATATGGTCCACCATAACGTTTCATACTTTCATCTAGAATAGCTCCCATAACCTGTTTTACATGTTCAGGATTATTTCGATCAAAAGTTATTCCTGACTGAGGTTGTGCTTCTGATGGCATTGGAGAATAATCTAGATTATAAGGACCAGTCTGCGATTTAACAGGACCTTCTGGACCAATCACAGGTGCTTGTGGCCCATATGATGGTTGACCAGATCTAAAGTTCCAATCATAAGCACGTTGCACTTTCTCCTCAGTAGTCATTGGAGGTAGTGCACTCTGAAATGCATTAGGATCTTGAATAACAGGAACCTGAGTAGTTTTAGCTGGCTCTGTTTGTAAGTTGCTGGTTATTGGCCCAGAGGCTGTTCCTTTTCTCACAAGATCAAAACTCTTAAGTCTATTACCAGGTAAAAGAGCTCTTCTGGTTACTACACTTCTAGGATCAATTTCATACTGGCTAAGATCATTATTAGCCATAGCTGCAGCAAGTATTAGATTAGCACTCTTTCTTCTAAGGCCTCCTCCAGGAATGTAATCCAAGAAACTACCATAATTCTGTTGTGGCTGTGGTTGTCTATAATTTGGATAAGATGGATATCCTGTATACATTGGTATTTGGTAATATGGAACACCATTCTTAATAGGAATCTGAGTACCATCTGGCAATGTTTGCATTGTCCACCCTTCCCATCCAGTTGGAGTAACTGTTTTAGAGGAATCAGTTTGAGTTGTACTAGCTGTATTTGATTGATCAGTTTCTGTACCAGTGTTTGTTGGACCAGTTGCAACCGTTTTGCTCTTTGATGCTGATTCTTTCTCTGCAGCAATCTCTGCATTTAACTCCTCAGTAGTTCTTACTTTAGGTGTGGTAGTTTTAGCAGCAGGTTTACTAGTAGTACCACTAGTAGGTGCAGTAGCTTTAGTTGTACCAGTATTGCCAGCTGTAGGTTTAGCTTCAGGAGCTACTTTTGTAGAAACACCACCTGATGTTCCTGTTGATGATTTAGAAACTGGAGCTGTTGTCGTAGAACTTGAATTTGCATTAGATCCATTAATATACTTCCTTGCCATAGCCGCATAAGCAGCTACATAATTAGGGTGAGCTGGATCAAGCATAATACTTCCAGGTACTGCAGTAAGATCAATTTCACCAGAGTATTCATCACTTTGATATTTAGGCATACCACCATATCTCATACCGGACATTGGTGGTACCTCATCCACAGTTTCAATAGACTTCATTATAGCCTTTTGTCCGTTTTTCTGCAGCTTACTTATAAAGTTCTGCATCTTGTTTACATAGAATGATTGATCAGCATTCTCAGTACCCTGTCCTCCTTCTTGTAGGGATGGTTGTCCACCGGCCATCATTGGATATGCACTATAGTAGTGATTCATATCTTCTTCTGTTCTGGTATTAATTCCAGATAGACCAGAACCAGCCTGCATAACAGGAAGCATTCCGGTATACTGCGGCATGCCAGGAGGGAAGGCTCCACCCCCTGCAAGCATGAAGTAGTTTGTCTTACCCCATCCAGCTTGTGGGTAACTCACAGCCTGAGGAAAAGCTTCCTCATAAGAACCACCTGCTTTGTAAGCATTGTTACTATTGGTATAAACAGGGGCAAAGAACTGTTGCTCAGATTGAATCTGAGGATAGATGTTAGGTAAACCAGTAGCACCTCCTTGCTCATAGTAGGTAGGAGGAACAGGAACACCATAACTGAAGAACTTATCAGCAGTTGCTATCTGAGGAAAGGCCTCAGGAGTACCACCCATTGCTAGTTTCTTTGCTTCTGGGAAGTCAGTAAAGAACTTTTCCTCTCCATAGGCTTCTAATTCCTGAGGGGTTTTGAAACCACCTATCTTCATGAACTGCTTTATAAGATTCATATCACTTGTATTTGTTAAGCCACGAGCTTGTTTTAGACAAAGTTACATTATTAATATACTGATTTTTATGGACAGGTCCACCTTTTTTCTGTTTCATTAGACCTAGTTCTCCAACAGTATTGTAAAACTTACTATAGCTTCCTGGATCTACCATAGGTTTAAATTGCTCACCGGTTAAAAGGTATCTTTGGTAAGCCTGATCAGGATCCATGTATTGCCCGTTAACTACAGTAGGAATGGTTATATCACCGTCTATTCCCATCTTGTATTCGGTAGCACCAGTATTTAAAAGCTCTGGTCTATTAACATCAGGTAAAAGATACCCATTTGCTTGTGGGGATTGATAGGCCCAGGGTGATCCAGGGTTAGCTGATTTCAAAGGAAGATCTAATGGCATTCCACCCTCTTGGTACCTGGATAACCAACCACCTTTTTTATAGGAATCACTTTGTAGATTTCTCATATAAGGTTTACCATCAATACCTACCACAGGCACTTGCATGTCATTTGGAAAAACAGCTGTGGGTCCAACTAATGGTACAACGTTTCTGTGCACATCAGTCAATACTTCTTCAGTGTAAGGATTAATACTATACTCACCGGTACCTCTCAAATACTCTTGAGTTTTTGCAAGGTCCTTGGCTGTGTACGGAGAATGATTAAAATACCATGTTCCATACTCATCTGTAGACCATTCACCTCCTGGAGTTTGTCCTGTACTATATTGACTCTCAGTACTAAACGTAGGATGTCCGGGTTGTTTGTATTTGTCTATAAAATGTGCCTCAGGATCAGCACCTAGAATACCCTCACGGTTTTCATTTTTCCAGTACCCTCTATAGTCATACTGTTGCTCTTCAGAATCAGGATTCTCAGAAAGGCCTTTGTATGTACTAAGTTTAGAATACCAGTCTTTAAAGGCTTTCTCTTCTTCAGGTGTAAGCTGAGTTCTAAAATTTGAACCACCATCCTGATACTTAGACAACCAGCCACCGTACTTTTGTTGTGGTGTATCAGATCCTGCCATAGCAGCTGCAGCTCCTCCTATTCCTACAAATCCTCCATATTCTAACGCACTAAATTTTTTAGAATATTTATTAGTGTGTGACCTTGATTTATTTTTCCATATTTCCGGAGTTATTTCCCAACTTTTAATAGGTTCTAATACTTTTTGTCCAGGCGTACCTAAATGTATATAATGAGCATATTTATTAACAGGGTCATAATCAGGATGATTAGCTTTCATATAATCTTGAACACTTTGATTATACATAATAGTAGCTTCATTTTCTAACTCTTTTATTTTTGCTCTAATTGGTTGTTGTTCATCCCAACTATATTTTGTTAAAGATTCACCAAGATCATTTGCTTCTTTCATCTTTTCTTGGTAAGATTGTTTTTTTAACCATTCAGAAAGTCTTTTTGCATTTCCTTCTTTAGCTATTAAAAAATTATAGGGATCTGTAGGTAGATTACTTCTTTCAGTTCTTAAAAGATTAAATTCTCCAGGAGCTTGTAGTATCTCATCTCCATGTTTTTCTAAATACTTTATATCATTTTCTAATTGTTTTACTAACTCTTTTTTAGAATAGCTTACTTCCGTAGCATCTACCCATTTATCTTTATTTGGTTCAATTTCAGAAATATCTTTTTTAAGTTGTTCTATTCTGTATTCTATTTCTTTAATTGCTTTCTGTTTAGAAGTAGCATTTTTTAATAATTTCTCATCTGCACTTTTAGGTCTCCACAATTTAGATTTAGAAGAATGAATTGCATATTCAGCTTCATCTGAAAGCGGAAACATTAATTCTCTAAATTTATCTTCATCTCTATAATGCGGATTATTTTTAGTAATCCAATCTTGTCTATTAACAGAAGAAAAATCTGTAGGTTTTTTTACCTTTGTGATAAAACCTCGCCCATACGTATATCCTTCTGCTGTAGGTATAGAATTAGATGTATACAGTCCTTGTAACCCTCTATCAAAAACTTCAGTATTTAAAGATGCTCTACCATATCCTGTATTAATAGGAATGTGAGTAGCCATATATTCTGCTGCTGCTTTAGGATTATTTTTCCAATCAATTCCTTTTCCCTCAAGATGTCTTAGTATCTCTGGATTTTTTTTTGCAATTTCATCCCAATTTGTACTAACACCTCTTACAAAGGTGTTGTGTCTATCCATCATACCTCTAATAGTTCTATCGGTAAGCATATCTGACTGAGCTATTCTTTCTAAGTTTTTAGGTAACTCATATCCATATTGTTGTGCAAACTTTTGAGCTTCTTGTAAATCTGTTAAATTTTTACCAACATCATCTACAGCAGAAACAATATTAGGAGAATCAGGTAGTTGTTTAGGAACATCTATTTGTTTATATCCTCTTAACCAATTAGGAGTACCTTCAAACATTTTGATATTTTCACTAGGTATTTCAACCATAGCCTTACCTGTTTCAGGATCTAATACCCTATGGGCATAATGCCTACCTTTTATAGGTAAACCAGTAATAGGATTTATTTCCCCTCTTTTAAAAGTAGGCAAAGAAGTTTCAAAAACAACACCTCCTTCTTCAGGTAAATATCTTAAATCAGCATATCCTTTTTGAAAAGATGGAAAGCTTGTAGGTCTTCCAAATAGCATTCTTTCTTCAAAAGATAATCCTTCTGGTATTTTAGGAGTTTTAGAACGTAATACACCAGATTGAGTAAAATCTTCTGCATTATCAAATCCTGCAACCCTATAAGATTTATTAGGATTGTTTAATTTAGAATAATTTTTGAATGTCCCTTCAGGTAATAGTTTCCAAGTATTCTTTACAGGAGTTTGTGTAGTAACAAATTGACTAATAGTACCAAGATCATCAGCCATTGCTGCTAGTCCTGCTTTATAAGGTAGACCAACAAAACCTAATGCTGTTGCCGTAACATTTTCAGGATTAGGATTAGTGCGTAAATCAGACTCTGGATTTAAGATTTGCTCAGTGCTATATCCGGCACCTGCTGCATTAAGAACATTTCCTAAAGTAACTCCAGGAACAGTTGTAGATCCAACCATTAGTGGAGCATCAAAAAAAGGAATAGCAGCTTGAGCAAATTTAAAAGCCGGTTTAGCCATACCTGCTCCCAAGAGAGATGTACCAATTATGTCTACATTATTACTTCTGGCCATGTTACTCATAGCCATTTGTTTTTCTGTTTCTTTAGGTAACTCTACACCTTGTCCAGTTTCAGGATTAACATATATAGTTTTCATTGATCCTGAAACACCAGGTACCAGTTTAGCAACGTATCCTCTGTTTACAGGATGAACAGGAATATTTGGTGTTGGAGCTTTTTCTTCTTTAGGAAGATTGCTAATCCGTGGACCAACCTGGGCACCATCTTGATACTTCTTAAGCCATCCTCCATGCTTCATTGTCTGTTTGTCATATAGATCAATTACTCCATGATATTTGAACTTACCATCTCCTTCCTTAGCCGTATCTCTTCTGTACTTAATGTAATTGTCATATCCTCCTTTCTGAATAAGTTCAGCAGCAACTTTACCTATCGATTGATTATAGGATAAACCTGCAAGTTTTGCTAACTGATCTGAAGTAAGGTCTAACTCATATTCATTAGCTACCTCTTTTAGGTATAGATAATTTTTACTAAGTACGTAGAATGTTGGTAATCCTGCTTTTACAGGATCAGACAAATCATAGTCTGATTTATATAGTTTGGACCTAAGCTGTTCATTGAGATTTGTTTCATCTTTTAGGGAAGTGATGCCCATAGATTTTTCCCTATTAGGCATAAAAGCATCCTGGTGTACCTTTAACAGAACACTAGGATTTGGATTATAATCAGCCCCTGAGCCAGCATATGTTTCTAAGGTTGGTATAACTCTAGCAACTCTCATTAATTTACCAAACTCATTTTCACTAATAGGAATGTCTTTAAGAACAGCATCTTTATTCTTTTCAATGGTACTTAAAAACTTATAGGTAGTTTCTCCAGCTATACTTCGAGCAGCATAATCAGAATCATTGGCAAGTGCTCCTTGGGGATTAAACTGACCGTATTCTGTTTGGTAATACGACATACCAGCAGCAGGTATTCTTCCGTCATTATCTACACCATCAAAATAGTTTGGTCTAGTAATACCGGCAATAAGAGAAACTTTGTTTTTACCATTACCCTTTACTTTACCATCAACAAAATCCTGCAGTTTATCTTTCTCTACTTTACCATGAACATTATGTTCAACATATAAATTACCTTGGTCATCAGCTTTTACAATACCAACATGTGTAGTAAAAAATCTGTTGTTTAGAGGAGCAGTTTGATTATATGCCTCTTTTGTATAAGAAGAACCTTCAAAGAATATGTTTACAACATCTCCAGGTTTAACGGATGATCCTTTCCATACATTTCCTGTACCTACCATTTCTTGAAGAGTGTTCTTAGCATCAGCAGAAGTAAGAGTTGTCTTTAGGTAGTTATTGATTTCACTAGCATCTCCTAGTTTAATTTGGGATCTTTCTGGTAATCCAGCAAATACTAATGACCCTCCTTTGTTTTGAAGATTCTCAGATATCTGCCAAGCAGAACCTTTAAATCCTAGTTCTTCTCTAGCTTCTTCTCCTACAACATCTTCCTTACATACAGTACCATTTACATATTGAGCACAATGACCAAATGCTGTTGTAGGATCTGAGTTTAGAGTAAACTTAAAAGCAATTCTAGGATTCTCAACAGCTTTTGATGATATATCATAGTTAACGTTACCTTTAAAAAAACCTCTTTTCATAAGGTCTTCTTCAAACTGTTTCATTGCCTTATTAGTAAGTTCTACATTAGGCTCTCCTGTTTTTGAATCATACAACTGAAAAGGATCAGCAACAGAAACACCAAGCCTATTTTTAGCATCAGTTTTATTCTGAAATGTCCTTATAGCTTCTCTAGTATTTTGATCTAATTGACCAGAATTAAACTTCTTGTTATAGAGGTTATATTGCTCAATAGCAGTACGGGTATTTTTGTCAAGCTTTCCTGATAGGTTACCATCTGGAGAATCATTGTTGATACCAAGAACATCAATTAAACCTTCTTTAACTAAGTACTTCTGTAACTCAAGTATTTGCTCAGGTGTTTTATACTCATCAATATTAATCGGTTTTTTTCTTTCTGAAAAGTACCCATTCTTATCCAAATAAGATTGTACTTTACTAATGTCATCTGGTGTATAATCAGATACATTCTTAAACCGTAAAACATAGTTAGGGGTTTTCTGATATTCAGAAATAGCTGTTTTAGTATCCTTGTATGGAACTACGTGAAATTCAGGATCCATGCTGTACTTACTAACTTCCTTAAGCTCTCGATTCTGCTCTGCTTCAGGATAAGTTACACCAGAAGTTGTTTCATACAGAGAAGGTGCTATCAAAGAAGCTATAGGCCTTTCAAGTGCTATAGGTTTTTCTGCTTCAGGTTTCTTTTCTACCTTAGGTTTAACCAGCTCTGCTTTTTTCTTATAGGGGTCTAAGACATTTAAGAACATCTTATCTACAACTCCCCTATCAGTAGGTTTTTCATTCTTAGCCTGATTAGTCACATGAATAAGAGCTTGAAATGCTTTAGAACGGGCCTCATCTAACGTTCTCCATTCTTCAGATCCTTTTGTCCTAATAGTATAAATACCATCTTTAGTTGTATATTCATAATTATCAACTGTTTTTACATCACCTCCATCTTGGTATTTACTCAACCAACCCTTGTCAGACAAGTTAGGAATAGAAGGATCTCCTCCCATTTGAGCCATAGGTATCTCATAGACATTGTTGCCAGGGAACTGGTATTGTGCTCCGGGCATCATTTGAATGGCATTACCTTGGTCATCAATACCCAATACTGGGTAAGGTACACCGGCCATAGTAATCTTACCATTAGCATTTGGAATCATTGTAGGTTTCCCTGGATGGGCCCATTGACCTTTTGGATCAACTATGAACTTATTCAGCCAGCTCATTATCTTGGTGAGTTGAGGAGTTTGTTGTTGCTTACTTTCAATAACATCTTTACATTGTCTGATACTGTTCTTGTAAGGACAACGTGATTTACATAGTGTCTGAACTTCTTCCGGTCAAACGGGGATTTATTGTAGTTCAGGTTATTTACATTCAGAATTCTGATGTACCCATTAAGTTCTGTATTCCAAATAGGCTGCTGAGCCTGAACACCACCAATGATGAATTCACCACGGTTATTGGTTATATCCCAGAACTGATTGAATCGATATTTCTGTTCCTCCTTAGAGAAAAGAATACTGATACTGTTTGGGTTAATCTGAGGATAGTTCACAATAATAGGGGCATTGTTCTTTGGACTAAGTGTCAAGTTCAATGTTCCGGATACCTGCTCAGTGTTGTAGACTACAGCCTTGTCAAAGTTGTAATCTAGTACTTGATACCTATCAATACCATCTGGATCATAGATGTATGATTCCATTATGTATTCTACACTTCGGGTTGTATTAACAGCCTGTCCAGTCTGAGAGATATAGTCAACCTCCCATGGATAATCTATACCATAGAAGTTACAGAACTTATTGGTAAAGTTTCCGTGCTTCCAGATAGCAGAAGATCCAAGCTGAGTCTGAGTAGTCAAGAAACCTTTGATGCTAGACATAGCATACTCAGGGTGCCAGTCATGGAATGATAACCATGCACCAAGTTTAGCATCATAGCTCACAGTCCAGGACACATCTTCACAGAAAGTCTTATCACCTAGTTTGAAAGGAATTTTAGTACCTGCAGCATTCTTATAGGTAAAATCGATACCTCCCATGTATGTTACTTCATTCAGTATTTCAGGACGGATTCTATAGTCCTTCTTACAGAAATAGATGATACCATTATCATTGTCATAAAGAGACTGGCAGCCAATACCAATCACCGGGTTATCTGTTATTTGGAAATCCGGAAACTGCTCTAAAAGAAACATTCTCAGATATTTGGAGAACCACCACTTCATACCCATATCAGAGATGGCATTCATACCTTCTCCAACAGTAAAGATCTTACCTTGAGTAGAACTCATCCAATAGATACCGGCCGGTGTATTGATAATACTTAGTCTATGCTGTGATGAACCATGTTGAAACTCAGGATCAGCATTACTCAATGTTTGTAATGGTTGACTAAATAGACCACCATCACCAATTGTAATCTTAGTACCGGCAGTTGTCTGCAACTGGTCAACAGCATTAAACATCAATGGAGTTGAATGCTCAAACAAGATAATGGCTCCATTCTTATTAATCGATTTGAAGGCCACAACCCTGTCATCAAAGTCATTGTAGTTATTGACTAGGAATACTGTCCAGTAATCTTTCTTATCCTCTTGGTTCTGAGGAAGAGAATAGATAACTCTATTAGGGAAGTAGGAGTAACACTTTTCAGAAATGAGTGGATTGTACCCACGGTCCTGCATGGCACCCCAGCTAATGTAACTGTTGTATACCTTAGATAGACCTAATGATATGTCATATTTGTAGAAGTTACCTACTCTAATGATTGACGTATCAAATAACCCACCTAAATCACCATAACCATATGGATCATAGAATCTCTCTGCAGGAGGATCATTAAAGTCTCTCTGATCGACGTTGTATTCTGTCTCAACATAGAAGTCAAGTACCCCAGATTGAAACAGATACATGTAAGCATTCCTTACTCCAATTCTAAAGGCTGAAAAGAAGTTTGAAAAAAAGCCGTCAGTATCTGTGTTACCCTGTCTATCAAGATTGTATCTACCTGATGGTAATGGGTTTGTAATGGCATCAATACCTTGAGTAAGAAAATCAGTTACAGATCCTGTAAGACCCTGAACAAAATCAGCAGAGTCATACTTGGTAAAATCAGCAAAAAATCTTGCATAGTTTATCATGTATCTGGTACTGTAATCAATCTCAGTTCCTATTGGAGTATTGTATAACCAGTCATAGAAATAGAAAAAGGTGTTCTTTTCTGTGTAACGGCCGATATAAACATCTCCTCCAAAAATTACAGGTGTAGTATTAACTACAACCTTGGATTTAGGTTGAGTAGGAATGGTATAATCAATTGAGTTTATACCCAAAGGTTTATCAAAAGAAAACACACAGCCTGTTGTAATCTGTTTAGGAGATTCAATCTGACCGTACTGATTTCTGAATCGAACCTTTAGACCAGCATAATAGGCCGAACCTGTAGCATAGAAAGAACCATTAGGACTATTGTATCTTATGCCCTTGTTAAAGACATTAGCATTGTTCTGAACACTGCCTATAGTCTGCACAGAATTATCTGCCAGTGATGGGTCAAATACATCTTTATTTACCTCAATGGTTACAGTCTTTGATCTAAACAGGTTGTTTATAGTTTTTGCACCAAATGTTGTAATCTGATTATCAATATAGGCAGCATTTGTAATCAGTCGTCTGGTATTAGAAATACCAGCAACATTAAGCTTAGCATTACCTTGAGAGTACTTATTAAGGTTTACATGAGACAAGCTCCGGTAAACATAATCCCTATAAGGAATCAAAGACTTAAGTAACTCAAGCATTGCATCTGTGCCCTGCATCCAGTATGATGCAAATGATATAATGCCACCGCCAGTTCTGAAGGCTAAAGGAGCATATCTAAAATCAGAACGTTCTAAATCATAATCAATAGTAGGACCTATACCACTAAGTCCAACACCCGTAGTTGCAAAATATCCAGCATTTAATGAGGTGTAATATGTAGCTAATGCTGTCAGTGTAAGATCATTACCTGAAAGAGCTAAGGTACCAATACTTCCAGCACTACCTACAGCATTATTATAGATCAAATCAGCACTGGATAATTCACCAGCAAAGGGATAGGCAGCACCAGTACCAGTACCATACATTCTGCCTGATTGGTATCTTGAAACATCTTTACCTCTTAATGATCTCATTGCTACACCAATACCGGTAATAGCTGAAATAATAAAGGCAAGGTTTGTTATAAGCTTTTCTTTAGGATGCCCAGGAACTGGCTGAAAACTACCATTCATATTATATCGGCACCCAAGTTCTCCGTAGAGTTTCAACTCAGTTGCAGATAAGAATGGATCATTAAATGTAGTATCTGGAGAATGGAATGTAAACAGATTTCTGCTTATATTATAATTCCATGTACTAACATTATTCAGTTCAGAGTCATAGAAACCCTCACTATTAAAATCAGTAAGAGTATGGTCCCTACCTAGGTAGTTACATACATAGTTCTGGTAGTAAATCTTTTCTTTCTGGTTATCGGGGCCCTCAATGTAATGCCGCATGTTACGGATAATACCCTTGGCCACAATAGTTCTATTACCTTGTCTGTTGGATCTGAGAATCTCATAGCCAATAATACCAGGTATGATATTACCATTGTTATCTACAGGAGCCTTGATGTTCTCAAATTCAACACCAAGTACCCTAATTGCTCTTGCCTGTGTTGGGGTCAATACACCATTAGTAACAGTTGTAGCTGTTGTTCTAACGTGACTATAGTTCTGTGCTGTTGCAACATCACCGTAAGTGGTACCATTAGAATAAATAGCATCAGCTGGCATCTTATGGTGTCTTATAGGGAGGCCGCATAAGTCATGATTGGTGTCAATTGTGTTTGCCCAGGTATGTTGAGTTGCATTCCATACATCAGGATTACTTGCTGGGTAAACCTCAGTAGATTCCCAGTAGCCCATTTTACCTCGAGCTATTACCTGACCAGGCACAACAGTAGCATTATCAGCTGGCAAATTGTTTTCAATAACATAGGCCGTATTAACTACCTCCCATACCTTAGGTACATAGGTAGGATCTTGGGCATACTCAATATTATCGTAATTTGCCGATGAAACATTTCCAAGTTCCCATGGCTGGGCAGCTCTGCCAGGAATATGATATGAGCTAGATCTTTCACCTGTATTATAAACCCAACGGATCCAGAAAGCATATTGCTCATCTCTCATGTATCCATTCTCATTACCACCATTCTCATAGTAGTTTGCAGGCTGTTCTACCATTACCCAATTAGTTCTGATCTGATTGGCAAGAGGTTGATAATTGAAATCAAACTTTGCTGTTGGAGCAGTTCTGATAAGGTAGTTGTTCACACTGTACATCCCCTCTGACTTTTCATAAGCCGGTGAACGTAATGGAATATAAGAGATAGGAATTGTAGGTAACTCTGGATCTATGTAATCAATGGATACAGTATTAGTTTCAGTACTGTAGTTACCTATTTTCTTAGCCACAGTTTGCTGGTTTACCGTACCAACAATTACCAGTTCAAACTCACTAAAGTTATCAGTATCCATATTTGAAAAACTGACCTCAAGAGCTCCAGTCGCATTATTGTGACTGAACAAAGTTTGAATCTGAGATGGGTTAAAATAGTCAGTAACCCTTTGTTGATTGATTGTATAAGCAACAACAGCATAGTAGCTACCATTAAGTAGCTGGCCACCATTAGATCCTCTCTGAATTGTTACACAAGGAATCCTCATCAACCTGGCAATCCTTGTCTTATCTACATCAAGAGTCAATGGAATATTAGGCTGACAATCGATACAAGGACCAGGTAGAACATCAGTGCACTCATACGGTACACCAGGCCATGGTTGGTTCTGAGTAATATCTGGATAGTTTCTTAGACGGATATCTCCTATGTTTAGAGTTCTGTCTGGATTCAATCCATCAACCCAGTAAACCTGATAAGAGCAGTCAAAGTTTTGTTTTGATGATCCTATGATGACATGAGTTCTCTTAAATCCCCACTGAGGATCATTGCTGATAGGTACATACTCACAAAGCTCATCATTGAATAAGCCAATCTCACAATCTGTATCATTGGTGGTATAAACTGTCCAGTAGTGCTCAACAATAGGAATGGCTCCTATAAAAGTATAAGGCAACTGAACACATTTTAGGTTTGCTGGCTCATTACCAACAATACCCAAATCCCCTGATACTGAATTATTTACCAAGTTTCTAGCATGACTCCAAGTACCTTCAGGAGTAAAGGTAGGATCATAGTCTTTGATCATACCCTTATTGAAGGTATTGGTAGTAGCAGATGAGGTATCCTGAGATGGATTATTTTGTGATGATTTCTTAGCCATAATTAAACAACGTTGTTTACACGAAGATTACTCATCGGATAAGGATAAGACTTAAACATGTCATAGTACTTACCATACATAGCCTTACGGTTCATAGCCCATACTTTCTCCATCTCAGAGAAGTTAGGAGTATTCACAATAGACAGTGCATAGTTTCTAGCAGCTCTGTATTCTTGTGCAACAAGTTGTAATTGTGGGCCAACATTATTACCATCCATGATAAGATTCTCAAGAATACGTTTCTTCATGGCATATTCATAGTACTCATTAAGCATAGGATGATCTGGAACCATCAATTGGCCATCAGAGTTCTCAAGAGTACCTTGATAGTTAATGTATAGGTTACCATCTTCTAGGGAGGTGTAAATCCAGCCATCTTTGATGTAGGCCTCATCCTTGGCCATGTGCTTTAGATTAGGACAATCACAGTCTATAAACTGTGAGTTTCTAAATCTTATCGGAGCAAAATGATCATAGGTTCTGGTCTCTGTATTGACTATCTGGATCAGCTGGTATGAACTACCACATTTGGTAAGACACACCGGCTGTTCTGGTAATGATACATCTGAACAGTAGTTTTGCTCTACCCATGGTCTCCATTCAGGAGTTACATCCTGAACATTGGTACCTTGAGGTACAGCAAAAGAATACTTGGCTTGACCACATATCAAGGCAAAGTTCATCACATAGAAATCATCTGGTAATTTTACTTTACCCTTACATACCTCAAGTACCTTTTCCTTGGTCATGTAGATACGTAAACCAAGGTCATAGTTAACCCTCATAGCAACCTTGTACAACTGAGAAGGATCAAGTGTTGTATCAGTAGCAATTGCTTTTAGGTCAATCTTGACATCCTCTAGAAGACTATCAAACGTCCTATATTTCAGGGTGTAGTTATAGTTCATCGTGTTGCACTTTGTTTATCTGAAATGAATTGATCCTGAGGTATTTGGATGGTGATCATAAAGTCTTGAATAACTTGCTTTTCAACTTCAGCAAAGAACTCAGGTGGAATACCCAAAGCCTGTTTCTGAACAGGTTGACAAGGATCATCACAAGTAAAACCAGCAATGCTTGAATCAAAGATTGCTTCAATAGATACACTGTCCCACTCTACATCAGGAATGTAGAGATACTCATTCATAAACCAGTAGTACTTGTTCTTATTGTACTTAAAAGCACTGGTCTTGGTCATACTGGTATAAAGAGCTGGTGTTGTCTTATAGACCTCTGTGTAAGTATCGATAGACATTACAGATCTGATCAACGGTCCTTGGGGCCCTTCAAATATACCAGGGAGTTTATCCTTACTTCTTTTGATTGTACACCCTGATTTAGGCTGACAGCATGCTTCAACTCTATCTACTTCAATAAGGTCAACACATGGGAGTCTCTTGTAGAGGGATCCAAACTTTGCTCGGCCGGCAATAGGATTTTGCCTTTTCATATACATCCGGGCATACTTTGTAATCAGACTGTATATTACACGGTCTGTAACAAAGGAATCAGCATTAGCTGCTTTGATTACATTTCTTACCCGAGATATTGCTTCACCAATTGTATCCATGTTTAATCCATTTCAAAGTCATTGTAATCTTTCTTATCTAGTGCATTCTTTACCTTAAAGTAATCCTTAGACCGTTGCTTCCTGTACATCTTGACTACATCGGTTGTGTTCTCCACAACCAAGTATCTTTTCCAGTTTTCTTTATACTGGTCTTTTACTCCTCTCTTGAACTCTCTAGATGCAGTAAAAGCCCATATTGAACGTTGTCTTAGTTTATACTTTGCATAGTATGCACTAAAAAATATCTTGCCGACATAACCATCAGTGTCCCAGTTCTTATGCTTGACTACAATACCATGCTTAATGGATTTACCGTAGTCAATGTTATCCCGGGTAACATTCCCACAAGAACCAATGAAAACAAATCCAAGGCCCTCTGGTAGTTCTACACCATCTCTTGTTTCAATTACTTTGTTCCAGAGAAGACCATTGAACTTATTGATGATCTTTTTCAGATCCCTTAGTCCATAATGACTGAACTCTGGATGCTTTAATCTAAACTGCTTGAGGTACTCGTCATCAATAACCTGTGTTTTCTTAACTCTGTACCTTGGAGCATTGAGATCTGGTTTTCTAAACTGCTGCATGTCTTATTACAATTTACAAAAAAATACTGGAAAATCCTTATGGAATTCAAATATAGTAAAATACCCCCAGGTAATAACCTGAGGGTACCTTGATTAGCTGCGGATAAACCAACAAACGCAACTTAATATTATGGACAGTTTCCTAAATCTAATACAGTTACATCAGGGTAGCCTTTTAGAAAATTCAATGTTCCTTGAATCATGCATAGATCCACTGTTGCAAGTGAAGTTAGATTATAGGTGTTAAAAACATGATCACAATCAAAAAACTCAAACTGTGCAGTAAATTTTGAGGTATTTGTTAATCTGTAGTTTCGGCAAGTACAGCAACCTGTAGAATCAACTACTGGTGTAATTGTTGTTTCACTTCCTTGATTATTTACAGGAACTGTTGTACTGCAGATATAGTATTCAACATCTGGTTCTACTGTACTCACATTAAGCTCATTACCCAAACAGTCTGTAATGCTTATGGTACCAAGACCGTCTCCACATGGATACAGTTCTCTAATTTGAGCTGTAGCTTGAACACCTCCTGGAAGATCCGGTGCACTCAATGTTACCGGGGGAAATGGAGGAGCAATAGCTGCCCCAGGGTCAGTAACTTCAATGTAATCTACTGAATCAGCAGCAAGATATGCAACAGCAATAGCCGGATCTGCTCCTGGTATAGTTACACTAGGGGGTGATGAATAGCCACTTCCCGGGTTAAGAACCTCAATGTATCTAACCCCAGAACCCTTACACTCTACAAGATATCTCTTGCATTGAGTAACAGTAGCATTAAAGGTAAAGGTAACTCTGGCAGCTGGATCCGTTTCTGAGGCACAACAAGGAATGATTAAGCCATTAATAGTAATAGACTGACTACAATTTATATCAGATACACCAAGGCATGTTAAAAGCTCAGGAGTTACCTCAATATCAAAGTCCTTAGGAGTACCAATAACACTTGCTGATGAATCCAAAAACTTACAGTATTCTGTGTCACTGGGAAGCTTTATCCATATTTTATGGCATCCTTCATACTGAGGTGTATATGTTACTGTTAAGGTTGCCATTAGGAAAGATTAGTTCTTTGAGTAATAATCACTGAATAACAGTTACCAGTATCACATATAGCATTTACTCTAAATGCATATAAGGTATTTGGAGTAAGATTACCAATAGTATTAATCAAGGTAGTCTGTGGTGTTACAAGAGTCCATGTAGAGAGATTACAACCATCTACTAGAGGTTGATATTCTATTTGGTATGACTCTGCAGTATTTGAAGCATCCCATGCAATAGTAATGGTGGTACCTGTAACATCTGTTACGTACAAATTCCATGTTGATTGGCATGTAGAACAAGGATCAGCACAGTTAGGAGTATCACCCGTTCTTATAATAAGTTGCTGAATGATGCTCTGAAGGCTCCTTCCTGGTTCTAGACCAATATCTAAAATACCTGAGTTTGAATAGTAGGTACATGCTGTACTTACATATTCAGAACAGGGTGCCGGTGTTGGGCAAACCTCATCAGCAGGGCAGGTATAAGTCTTAACCGTGGTGTAAGCAGTATCCTTACACCCACAGTTAGACGTTGAACTATTTTGACATTTGGTACAAGCCATTGTATTATGAGCAGGTTATAGGGTTAGATTGGCATGATGCTGAGTAACCGTTTTGTGTAGAAACAATTACACCATAGTAAACAGTACCTGTAGTCAATCCTGTGAATATAGCACTACGAGCAGCTGATGCAGAATATGAAAAAGTCTGCTGACTTACATAAACCCCAGCTTGAGTATAAAGATTTACTACATATGTTGTGGTAGGAGTAACACTTGTCCAGGTAATTGTAACCTGGCTGGCAACAGCAGAAGCAATACCAGGACTAAGCAAAGTGCACCAATTGGTATTATAGAAACTGAATGTATTAGACTTATTGCAGGTTATGCTACTGTCTTTTACACACAAATCAATAGTTAACTGATACCATATAGCTTCTTCTGATACTGTTGGAGCTGTAGTTATGTCAAGCTGCAATTGAGTACCGGTATTGATGGCATCGATAACATCCTCATTGAATGTAGCGGTACCACCTACGGAACTTGTAACTTCAATAGCAGCAGTACTTCCAGAACAGTAGCTAAATCCAGCTGGAATAGATCCTGTAAAATAAGGTTCAATAAACTTACTACCAATAATACCGGTAGCTGTAAATGACCAAACTATGTCACTACAAGTAACAGAGCAGCATGCAGCCAATTGAGTTTGCAAATCAGTAATTGCAGCTCTCATATCACATACAGTCAACCATAGGTTTATGTAAGATTCTGCAAGAGTTTGTGGATTAACTGTCCATCCAGCAAAAGCTGACATGGTTGGTTCAACTGCTGCAGGATCCACCGGAGCATCAGCTGCAAGACCAGAACACTCATAACCTATTGCTGAATAGATCTCTGTTGGTGTACCTAATTTATCCTGAAGTGCACAAAAAGCAGTTTCAAGCTGCACAGTAAAGTTTACAATGTTCATATCAGTTTGTCCTGATATGCAACTTGCTGTTGGAACTGTTATAGCTATAGGACCCTGATTGCAACAATTAGTTTCAATATCAGTTACACGAGCATCTAAATCAGCAATACTAGTTTGGATAGTTGTAATTGTAGTAAGTAATGTACATATTTCATTACCAATCTTAATTACATAATCCTTAAGCTGAAGACTGACAATAAGATTACCCAAGAAGTCACGTTCCTGAAAACAAGGAGCAATTGTTACCATACAGTCAGGACAACCCGGATCTACTACTGTAGAAGTCTGATTAGATAACTCACATACCTTGTTTAGGATAAACTGAATGAGATCCTGTAGGTTAGTTGGATTAGGACAAATAGGATCAAAACATGAAAGGTCATATCCTGTCATGTCTAGTTGATCCAAGATAGTACAAAGCTTTTCTGCAAGCTTTGCTACCACATCACTTACAGTATCACCTTTGCATAGGTTGATACAAGGAATGTCTGGTCCCTGCCAGATAACACAGTTGGATGAAATTGGATTGCATCCTTCTTGTGTATCATTTGATTTTATTGGAGTTGCCATATATATAATCTACTTAATTTTTTGATCATTTCCAAAATTAGGTGAGGTTTCCTGATGCCGAAACATCTTCTGGTGGATCACAGGTTACTATAACAGCAACCGGGCAATCTTCAGGTACCACTGTTGTTGTTGTAACAGTGCACTGACCAGGAGGATTGATTCTATTGTAATCAGAAAGCTCTTTTTCAATCCAGAGTTTGTCTAAGTCAACCCCATCACAGCAGTTACCCATACCATTTTTAATGGTATTGAATAGTTTGTAATAGTTATTAGCAAACTTCACATTAGTTCTAATCTCACACTCTGTGTCAGTAATGTGATAAAACTGTTTTACTGGTTTTTGAGTAGTTCTAACAAAGGGAACAGGCTCAGGAGCTGGAACAGGTAAACAGCAAACACAATCAGCATAACCCCCACTGACAACAGTAACATCAACCAAAGGCTCATACCACCCTGTAAGTTTGAAAACAGAATAACAGGTAGGTGTTCCTTCTACATCAATCTGTACTACTAAATTGTTATTCTGTAATAAAGCTTGTTGAGGATTAGCATAGATTACTGTTTCATCCTCACAATTAGTAAGTCTGTAATAAACAGGAATGCATGTCTCACATGATGTATAGGCATCTACTACAGTTAAAGATACAGGACTGTAAACCTCATCATAGTTAATACCCACTAACCAACAGGTCTCAGAATATTCAGCTAAAGTCACTACCTGAGAAGGATCCGTATACTGTTCAAATTCAGTTTGAGTAGTATAGAGTATCTCTTCTAAGTCTTGACAGTTATAGAGCTTGTAGGAAGGTATGCAGGAAAGGCAATCCGTGAATTCTTTTACAACGGTTACAGTAACTGATTCAAAGCAATAATCCTCAGTTACTTCTAACTGCCAGCACACATCTGGAAATTCAGCAATCTGAATAATCTTATCAAGATACCCTTCAAGAGGACTTGTTGTGTAAATTGAATCCTGTACCTCTTGACAATCCCTTAGCTTAAAACAACAAGGAAAGTAAGGAGCATATATGGTAGTTTCACATTTTGCTGTGCCACTACAAAAGGTTATTGTACTACCATCGGCACACACATATTCTCCAGGATCATTTGGATCTGGTACAAAAGTTTGACCAGGAACACCATGGGTGCCAGGTAAATCTTTAGTACTAAATACAATGTAAGGCTCAAGATCTGCTGGAGTATTACCACAACTAGGAAAAGTTCCTGCAGGTGTGCATAGCAGAGACTGGAAAGTAGCTAGGTCTATATCATAGATCTCAGCACCAAAACCAGCAGCTACACCTCCAAGATCTATTCCTGATAGTTTAATCGTGTGATTACCAGCTGATAAAGTAATTGGAAAAACGTGCCAATAGTTAAAAGGTACTGTTATTCCTGGAGCAGGTGCATCAATGTCAACATAGAGATTATTATCTACATAGAACTTGACTTTGTTGTCACCGGCTAAGCCAACCAAGTACTGCTTACTTTGTTCAAGATTGATACAAAAGGTAAAGGAAACTTCCTCCTCAACAGCAATACCATCAGCCCATACACTTGTTAAGTTAAGTCTTCCTCCAGCACTACCTGTAGAACAACCTGGGCTGCTAGTTCCCCAAAGAGTACTATGAACTGGAGATAATAAATTGTATGTAGTAGGAGAATAACCGGTTATACCATTTACAATACCACCAAGTCCATTGTTCTGTCTAAATTCATAGACTAAATTTGTAGCACCATCTCCTTTGATAGGTAAAACTAATGTGGTGATATCAGGCATTAAGTTTAATCCAAACTTGCCATAAAGAGCATTAACATCACCATCTGTTACTTCAAGCAAAGTGCCCGTGTAGGTAGGATCTGAGTATTCAATTGCCTGACAAACACCATCTACAAGAGTAAAACCTTCAGGGCAAGTACCACAATCAAACTGTATTCCTGTTATTGAACGGTATTTACCAGCCAATACAGAATTTAATGTTGAACCTCCATTAGATGAATAAAATACACCATTACTATTAGGTGTATAGAATCCTTCTGAGGAGTTCTTCATAAAGAATTTTACAGGGTCCCCTGGACTACCGGCCGGAGTAAACACCCCTAAAAGAGAAGTCCAAGAACTTCCTCCATCTGTAGTCTTGTAGATATTACCACCTGCTGAGTCTAGTACAAAGAAGGTATAAGTTTCTAAGTAAAAGATTACATTCTGATATCCAGAAGTGCCAGTTAAAACCTGTACAGAAGTATTGGTCACCCCAAAATCTGTAGACTGCCATACACGGGCCTGACTGGTTATAAGAATGTAATTAAGATCAGAGGATGCAGCAATACCATAAATAGTATCACCTGCAGCTAAAGGCAGACCTCCATTTGCAGCAGTCCATGTAGCCCCACCATCGGTTGTAATAAAGTACATGTCACCTATACCGGCAAAACCTACAGAAGGATTTGCAAAGTAGATGCAATTACCAAGGTTAGCAGGATAAAGAGCAGCTGTAGTAGTAACAACACCAAAGGTTAAACCTCCGTCACTAGACTCTACAATATTTGTATCAGAGATAGCAAATACAGTAAAGCCGTCTACAAAATGAATTCTTTTGAAATTAGCTCCTGTGGCTGTAGTAGAATAGGAACCTGTTGCAAGAGCCCATGTAGTGCCACCATCCTGAGAAATATAAATACCATCTGCACCGGCTACTAATACAGACATTGGGTCATATGGATTGACTGCAATGTCTACTAGTGATGTACCAGATGGGGCATTTACTAAATTCCAAGATAAACCGTTATCAGTAGAATATCTTACGTCCCCACCAGGATTATCAGATAAAGTATATATTCTTGAAAAGGTTGGCATTATAGTAGCTTATTTACTTAGGTTTTGCAGCCGTATTAATTTTTTCACCAGCTGGTTGACTAGCACATCTAGTGCATCCAGATTTACCATTAGGAAGCATTCTTTTCTGACATCCACAAGTCAGTGTTGCTCCACAGTTTGAACATTTTGCCATATCTCTGTTGGTTTTAAGTTATTAGCAATCTCCACATCCACAGCCGCATGCAAGCTTGGTCAATCTACTATCTACATAGTTATAGATCTCCATACCCTTTGCTGGCTTGTGGCAGTACTCAACTGTAGCCTTAGCTGCTTTCAACATAGTTTGTAGCAACTGTAATTCCTTCAACTTTTCTTTTAGGGGATTCTGTGGCTCACAGCCCTGTACATCTAGACAGCAAAGTAAGTTGTTAATCTTATTCAATGCCTTAGTAACTCGTAAGTGGTTATATTCTACGTATACTGTATCATTAGGACTGACACTATAACGTACAATATAAACACCATCAGAAAAATCATTGTAGGTATTACCACAGTTAGTTGTCTGTAGACCTAGGTCGCAGGCACTAATGTTTTCCAAGAACCCTGGCTCAAGATTACTGACTTCATATGCAGTAGTAAATCCAGGAGGAGTTATCTCAATCTTAAGACATTCTACTGGTGCCACATCACTATAAATGCTGGCATCTACTACACGGAATATACATCCTGTAAGGGTATCCGGAATATCTAAGGCTAATTGGTGTTTTTCCATTATGTTACAAAAATAAAAAAGGAGAGGAGAGTTTGAAGCTCCCTCTCCTTTTTATTAGTGATTAATGATATTAAACTACAGGTGTGAATGGCTCAACTGGAGTACAGTCACCAGGGCAAGATCCAGCAGGATCCTCACCACAGTTAGGACAGCCAAATACTTCAAGACCTACACAACTTGAATTAGCATTTGCTAACCAGTTTGTCATAAACGTTTCAAAGTCTGCTACTGTACCGTCAGTTACAATCTCAAGCAAGTATTGATCATTGTCAAATGTACCTGTTGGATTATTGAAACGAGGAACACTATGCTGGATGTAGTAACGTGTATACGTAGAGTTTTTATCAATAGCATTGAATACATCAGTACCATTGGTAATCTCACGGATACGAAGATCCATTCCAGTATAGAAAGGTTGCTGAGCATATGCTTCAGTCAAGATCAAACTACGAAGAATGTTTTCTCCATAACCAGCACCTTGTACAGGCAAACATTGGTTTGTTACACACAAGCCAGTAAATGTACATGGTTCACCAGTGTAATCTACCTCAGATGCATAGATTTTAACAGGCTCAATATAAGCCAAGATAGAATCATTTGGATAGAATGTACAAGTCTCAAAACGTGTGTCAACATATGCACCGTCGATGATCAAACCTGCAAGGGTAGTTGCATCACCAATTGATGCAGGATTCTGAATAAATGCCAACAATGTTGCTAAGTTTGCTTGAGATGAAGTACCATCACCAAGCTCTTCCCAAGTTGTACCAGCATCTGTTGAATAGGTAACGTGAACTTGGATAAAAGGATTGATCAATGGAGAATTCAACAAGTTGTAAGCCCAGTTAGCATATACAATCATTGGATTTACAGCAGTTGGAGCCAAGGCATCAGCTGCACAACAACCAGTGTAGGCATCAGCAGTGTAATAGGTATTACGGCTCAAAGTACGAAGTACTGGAGAACCTTTAATATCTACACGTAGGTAGTAAGTTTCACCACACAAAAAGTCCTTTTGGCAGGTTCCAGGATCTTCAAAGTTGTCTTGGTTAAGACCAACTGTGATTTGTGCATTTTGTGGTGTACATGGGTCCACACGATAGAAACGGCTGATGTACTTAGGATTGATAGTCTTAGACTTTACAGTCTCAGAATATCCACCATGGAACGGACCAATTTTATCATTTGGGTGAATAGAACTTGATACAAGTACCAATGGGCAGGCAACAGTAGTTGCACCATCAACATCAGGAACTAACCAAGTGTTAGGGTCAACAAAGGTAAATTTGAAATCAGTACCAATGTTACCATTGATGCCATTATAATAGGCACCTGCAGTCTTGTAGAAACCATCTGTAGCAACAAATGTTTTCTGAAAGGCGTGATTAAAGTAACTCATTTTTTTTGGGGTTTATAAACAATATACACTTAATATAAGGAAAGCATTTTTACTTTCCAAATATTTTACAAATAATCTTTCATTTCATGGTCCAAAAGACGCATTGCAATCTTATCAGTACCAAATGCATTTAACTGATCAACCCAGTTCTGCATCTTGTTGTGCTCTTCTACTTGTTCTTTCAAGAACTTAAGAGCAAGTTCATATAGCATATGGTCAGCCTTTTTCATGGCATCACCGGCTAGATCTTTGATCTGCTTGGTAATTGTAATCTCATGCTCATATGAATCTTGAATGATCTGAGGAAGACCTGTAAAGTCTTGACCCGGAGCATCAAGTTTTGGTGTACCTGGTTGTACACCCATTGACAATAGATAGGTTCTAGACCAATCAGCATGTCCTAATTCTTCATTAGAATAATTCTTCCAAAGCTTAGCAGCATTTACATAACCATTGTTGTCAAGCCACATAGACATTGCAAGATAGATTCTAGATGAATACTCCTCTTGTTGGATACGGTAATTCAGATAAGTAACACACTCATCTGAAAGAAGGATATTCTTGCCTTTTGTTCCAGGCATTTTACCCATTGTTGATTTTGGAGCTTCTCCAGATACAGCAGGAGCCGTTCTTGTAAGGAGATTTCTTGGTTGTTCAGCCATTATGTTATGTATTTACTTCAGATGAATTGTTTGCAATACTGTACTGATTCATTGATTCAATGTCTCCGGCAAGTACTTGTACAGCATTGTCAATGAGAACCTCAACGATATTATCCTGAAACTCACATTCTACATCAGCAGTAGATGTAGCAAGGGTATAAGGGTCAACACAGTCTTGGATTTGAATTTTTACCGGTTCCCTGTAATACATCAAGGAAGCATTAATAACATCAAACTCGTTGTTGTTGTAGATTCTTACCTTATCCCCTACAAGAGTGCAAAAGGTTTCTCCCCATTCAAAGCTAGGTTTCTTAAGATCATCTTGTAAAAGAATAGGAACATTCTCCTCTTCTGCTAAGTAACCTACAAATAAGTCCATTGGATTTTCACAACAGTCCTTTTTACCATAGGCATTTACCCTCTTGAATTGAAGATAATCACTGGGTAACAGATCTGATTCTACATACAGTTGTTTCTGTACAAGTTGAATAGGTATTTCTTTTAGGAGATTCTGCAGATCATCAATCTTTCTGGTAGTCTGCTCATCTCCCTGCTTTTCAGCATTCATGCCAATAAGCTGCCTACGAACCCATTGGATCTGTGCTTTATTAAAAGCCTCAACAATCTGCCAGCATTCTATATTGTCATAGTCATTGCTGGCTAGTTTATTTAGCCTTTGCTTGATCTTAAGTTGTAGGGTAGTATTATTCATTAGTCACAAATCATTTGTCCATTAGCACCTTTGCGGCAATTTCCAATGTTTCTTCTTGCTACTTTAGTACGTTGATTTTGTCTAGCACGTACTGATTTAGCATGTTTTGCTCCAGAACCACTGCAGTTAGGTGGACATTTATTGGCATCAGACGTACCATAACCAGAAGTAGGTTCAGCAGTTTTGTAAACCTTACTGGTGTCTACAAAGTTACCACCTAGATCCATATAGCCCATCTTCTTAGAGCCCCCACATTTCATACATTTTGCCATAGTCTTATTTGGATTTAGAACGTTTACTCATAAGCAAATCATAAATCTCTTGTGCCTTGGCATTATTATCATTGAGATGTGCATATGTTGCAACAAGATGGTCCATCAATGATGTAGAAGTAAAAGGAGTTGTAGCCATTTTTGTTCTTTTAGTTGTTATACACTGTTATTTCTAGTATGGCAGCATAACCAACACCAAGATTATTGTCAGTTGGAAGACCACCTCCGTTACTACTTTTAACTTGAATTACATCAAAAAATACAGGAAACACATTAAATAACATTGTGTTATCAACCAGATTACTGCTTGATGGTGTAATTACTACTTGAACTTTTTGACCACTAACTGTAGTTGTAATATCATTGAACAATGCTTTGTCTAGCACACCATAGTAAGAACCTTCACCACCATATTCAAAAGATATGTTTATACCTAAAGTGTTTTCCACTACAGTTATAGTAGGAGGATTTGCATCAACCTGAGATATGAATGCCTTATAGGTTCTGTAGCCTAAAAGAACCGCTTTAAAATTATCTAGGGTACTACCTAGATAATTCCATACATTGTTTAGTTTTGCCATTACTTTATTTGTTCTTAGCCATTTTCTTAAAAGTCATGGCCAATGCTTTTCTTTTAGGGGTGCAAGTAGCCTTGGTCATGGGAGTACAGTAACCCTTATGTTTAGGATTAACTGCCTTCTGGATCCATTTCTTGTCTTTCTTCTCAGCCATGGTTAGCAACTAGATTTTTTCATAGCACCACCTTTTTTCTGATAACCCATTTTGTTTCTTACTGCTGTTGGCAGTTTAGAAAGACCTGGATTTTTAGATGAGTCAACTGGTTTCAAAGAACCACCAGATTGCATCTTCTTAGGTTTTTTATTTGCAGCTTTCATTGCCCTTGTATTATAGAATTAGCATTTCCACTTTCTGAGTGATTTATTAATCCTGCTATTAGGATCTTTAGCAGTCTTAGCAGAAGTAAGTTTCTTCTTCATACCCTCCATTCTGGCACAGAATGATTTCTTTCTAGACCCTCCCTCAGGTTGGGGAGGTTTGATATCATGACCAGCAGCTTTTAAGGAAGCACGTCCTTTAGCATTAAGACCACCTGACGGTGACTTGCCTTCTTTTCTTTGCCATGCAGGTGATTTTGCCATCTTACTTCTTTTTTGTTGCTTGTTTCATTGGTGGCTTTTTACCAGCATTAACAATACCACCAAGAGCCATCATTTGCTGTTTAGCCATACCTTGAGCAGCAGAAAATCTAGTTTTATCAGCCATAATTTCTCTTGCTTGTCTCAGAGTATCAAGATCCCATTTGGCCTGATACTTTTTATCTTCAGCAGACATTTTTACTTTAGATGCCATATCATTTGGTTTTTGATTTGATTTTCTTTTCTTGGGCAAGCATTTGCTTGGTAGGTTTCTTTCCAGAACCTTTGTTAGCACGGATGTTATCCCACAGCCCTCTTTGGCTGTAGGATCCATCCTTGCGTTTTATCATGGGTTTTTTATTTGCCACAGCCACATCCTCCACCTTTTTTCATTTTAGTAGGAATTACAGGAGCAGATTGCTTAACAGTACTCTGACCATTAGGCTTGCCATAAGAAACCATGTTTGTCTTCTCTTCAGAAGATAGGATTTGGCGGTTCAGCATTATTTCTTTTTCTTAGAACCACCCATCTTCATTTTACCACCGTATTTCTTTGCTGGTTGACCACCAGGAACTACAGTAGCTTTAGGGTTCATACCAGGAGTTGCTCCTTTTGAACCAGGAACTTTTTGAACAGATACGGAAGCATTTGGATTTTTCATGCCACCGGTCATCATTTTTTTCATACCAGCTTTTTTCATTGTATTAGAGTATAAACAGTTACACTATTAATATAATCATTGATTCCAATACTTCTCAACTTTTTTCATCAAATTGACAAGTATTTCTTCATTCAATGGGTTCTTGAGGTATTCTGCAACATCTGCTGGAGTTCTCCCCATAAGAGCCGAAGATTGAGAATCATAGATAAATCCGTCAGCTTTAGCCACAATGAACTTGTAGTAAGTAGCATCTTTAACCATAGCACGGATCTTCAATGTTTCCATATCAGAATCAGAGGCATCTAGGAACATCTGAGCAGCACGGTTTGCATTTTTCTCAGAACCTTCTCCATTAATGAATGAGTCCATGTTGTCATAGAGAACATCATTAGGAGTAGTTTTCTTGTACTGCACACTTGCAGTATCCACAACTTTAGCAATATAGAACAACTTGTTAGTGTTCTTATTGAACAGTTTATCCAACTCAGCAAGAGCTTTATTACGAAGTTTCTTACTTTCAGTTTTAGTTGATACAGTTTCTTCAAACTTATCAAGGTAGAACTTAGGTGGTTTAGCCTTCATACGGGCCTCATCATAACTTCTGCATACAATTGAAAAGCCTCCAGCCTCAATAGCATAGAGCTTGATAAGATCGTATGGATCTTGCTGAGGATTCAAGTGCAGAGGTTCATTACCACATCTTAATGTAATCTTGCTCCAGAACTCATCATTGTCAGGTCTAAGAAGCTTTACCTTGTTCCAAAACTCAGGATCATCAGGATTGATAACATTTGCAGCAAGTTCTCTTTCAAGTTGTGCTACAACGTTTCTAATGTCCTTTACCTTGGCAGCTCTAGCCTCATCATCTCTGATAAGCTTAACCTCTGGTGAAAATTCATTCAGGCCGGTAACGTACCTTTTTATTCCATTCTGTTCAATACAGGCAAGCTGTTCTTCCTGGAATACACCGTCATACAATGCAAGGCCATATTTCTCAAGGCCCATGTTTTGAACCTTACTGTTAAAGTAAGGCTTGATCATGATAGGTCCACGCTTAATAGCTGGATCCGATTCAATTAATGTAAAACTCATAAGTTGTTGGTTTTAAAACAAAGGTATTAAACAAGTTGTGTCCAAACAATAGCAGAAGTTGCTGGATCATATTGTGACACATAAACTTCAAGAGCATTTGCAGCCCCTACACCAAGAATCATAATTCCAGGTACAGGAGGAACTTGATCTGTGTATGAAGTTGTTTCAGCCTCAGTTAAGGCTTGAATAAACTTTACACTGTCAATTTTAGTATGTAGTTGCTCCCATTTGTATTCTTTTGGGAGGTTAAATTCTTGTGGCATTTCTTTAAGTATTAAAGGGTAAATAAAAAAGGGAGGAGTTGAAGCTCCTCCCCGTTTTATGATTGGTTAGAATGATCCACCAGTGATTGGGTTTCTCATTACAATTTTCAATACTTTGGTTGGGTCCTTTACCCAGATAGCAGGCATGTTCTGTGTCATGAATACACGGTATCCATTGAACTGACCAGATGACTGGAATCCTTGTGTACGGCCCATATAGTCCATAGTACCATTTTGGTACCACCACTTCAATTGGTTATCCCAAGCCAACTTCAACAAGAAGATGTTATCATTCGTGTTATCAGTGATGTCAAAGATAATGAAGCTGTAAGATGACAATGGGAAACCATCAATGATTGGGTTTTCAATGTCATTGGTGTGTAGGTTATCAAATGCTGGGTTCAACACAAACTTCACGTTAGCCAAGAATGGAATAACATATGAAGTGAATGCAAATCCAAAGTTGAGATCCATACCTTGACCAGAGATAGCTCCGATACCATTGTTCTCAGCAGCTTGGATTACCAAACCAGAAG
>Ga0315909_10001646_pt1 | contig 30028 bp, 44 predicted proteins | sample LakEriMetagenome_11_FD_203527 | JGI IMG/M metagenome (GOLD analysis project Ga0315909, IMG submission 203527) | Freshwater fungal communities from buoy surface, Lake Erie, Ohio, United States - Buoy 2 MA125 | ecosystem: Environmental > Aquatic > Freshwater > Lake | place: USA: Lake Erie, Ohio... | reverse complement strand
AACACCAAAGAGAAATGAGAGACCAATTCATAAGGATAGCGATGGCGCAACTGCGCCCCGCTTATCCGTTCCGACCCCAACGTAACGCAGTAGCTGCAAAGATGTGGGTGCGCTTCCTTGAGCGCAAGGCGATGGCTCAATGGTTCAAAGACCAAGAAGCGAATGTATAGGTTTGACCCCTTGTGCTTGCCTTCTACAAAAATGTATATCTATTTTTTAATATAAACGAACTGCGATGCTTTACATAGTAACGCCCTGCTCAAGACCTCAAAACCTTGTAAGGATAAAACACGGCATCCCGGAGTACGCTACTTGGGTGGTAATGGTGGATGCATCTACCGATTTCAAGGGAGCAACAGGCGCATCCATCACTCACTACTCTACACGCTCCGGCTCTTGGGGACATCCCCTACGCAATGAGTTCCTTGAATTGCACAGAGACTCCTTTACCAAAGAGGATTGGGTATACTATCTGGATGATGATAACATCCTGCACCCAAAATTTATCGAAGAGTGGGGCAACCTGCATAACCTCGACTGCTCTATTGTGACGTGGGGACAAGTTGGAAGGCTACGCCCTACCGACCAACCAAGAGTCGGCAACATAGACACCGCCTGCTATATGTTTAAGCCGTATGACCTACCGAACCTCCGCTTTGAAACGAGCTACGAGGCCGATGGTATCTTCGCAATGGAGGCAGCAAGGATTGGATCACTTATCTGCGTAGATCAGCCCCTCTGCTACTACAATGCGTTAAGGTGAAAAACCATACGAAGGTCTATCTAAAGGCATTTAACTACACCACAACTGACTTCATAGCCTGCGAGGTATGTGGAGCGCAAGCGCAGGACATCCACCATATAGAACCCAGAGGGATGGGAGGGAGCAAGATCCGGGATAACATCGAGAATCTTATGGCATTATGCAGGACTTGCCATCACGAGGCTGACTTCGGAACCAATCTAAAGAAAGACTACCTTTACGAGGTTCACAACCACCATCTATCAAAAAGAGTTATTTAGTTATGCAAAGAGCAGCAATCGGTACAATACTACTAAACCCGAGTAATCCCAGAATCATTAAGGATGACAAGTTTAAGAAGCTGGTCAAGTCAATACAGGAGTTCCCACAGATGCTTGAGCTTCGACCTATCGTAGTAGATAGCAATATGGTAGTGCTTGGTGGGAATATGCGCCTTAAAGCCTGTATTGCCGCAGGACTGAAGGAAGTACCCATCATTGTAGCGGATCAGCTTACGGATGCACAGAAGGGGGAGTTCATTATCAAGGACAACGTAGGGTTCGGAGAATGGGATTGGGACTTACTCGCCAACGAATGGGAACCCGATGCTCTTATCGACTGGGGATTAGACCTCCCTATTTTAATGGATGAGCCTTCATACGATGAATTGATAGGGGATGAAAAGGGAAATCCTCCTACTATGAAAATAACCTTCGATAGTCCGGAGCAGTTACAAAAAGCGGAGATAGACATACAAGAGCTTTTAGATAGAAAATATCAAGGGGCTTATTTTTCAGTTAGCGCAGGGGGGATATGAGATTAGAGATTGCCTCAAGTAAGGCGATTAAATACGCTTGTCTGAACTTTCATTATGCAAAAGTTTGCCCGGTTGTCGGAATTGCTTTTTCTGTTTTTAACGATAAAGAGGAATGGTGCGGAGTTATTACTTTCGGATATGGGGCATCAGCTAATATGGGTAAACCATATAAACTAAATCACGGGCAATACCTCGAGCTTACTCGTATGGCCCTAAATTCTAAACAAGAGAGTACGAGCAAAGCAATGTCGATAGCAATGCGCTTAATCAAAAAGCTTTGCCCGACAGTAAAACTTTTAATATCGTATGCCGACAAAGGACAGAATCACAAGGGTATTATTTATCAAGCGACAAATTGGTTTTTAGTAGATGAATCCGAATCAAGCGGTTTTGAGGTATGGTATAAAGGAAAGTGGGTACACGACCGGGGGCCAAACACGCTACCTAAAGAGCAAAGAAAAAAATTAACCTACCGCAAAAAGAGCGGAAAGTATAAATATGTTTATCCGATTGATAAGGCGTTAGTCGATATGTGCAAGAAGTTGTCTAAACCATACCCTAAAAAAGAAACCCCGACAAGCGGGGCTACTTTGAGCGAGGGGGTCGAATCGAACGCCACTTCTTAATTGGAATACTAAGTGTGCAACCATAACACTTCCCTCGCAAGTTAAAGATACAACAAACAAACAAATGGACAAAACGGAACAACATAAAAAGGCGATGCTCGATGCTTTGGAGAAATCTTTAGGCGTAGTTACCTCTGCCTGCAAGACGGTGGGCGTAGGTCGTACTACGCACTACCTCTGGATGCAGGAGGATAAAGAATACAAAGCAGCAGTCGATGAACTATCAGACGTAGCAATTGACTTTGCAGAGAGCCAACTACATAAGCAGATAAAGGAGGGCAACTCAACTGCTACTATCTTTTTTCTAAAGACCAAGGGCAAGAAGCGTGGATACATAGAGAGGCAAGAGGTAGATATCCAGACCCCGAAGCTATTTCAGATAGAGGTGCTTGGCGAAGATTGAGACCAATAAGGTATTTGGCCACCTAAAGCGAAGCACTAAAAAGATAGTAGTCGAGCAGGGCGGTACCCGTAGCGGAAAGACATACAATATCCTGCTATGGATCATATTCCATTACACGGATAAGAACGAAGGCAAGACCATCACGATCTGCCGTAAGACGTTCCCTGCGCTCCGGGCTTCTGTTATGCGGGACTTCTTTGAGATCCTCCGGAACCACGACATATACAATGAGATCTACCACAACAGGTCGAATAGCGAGTACTACCTAAATGGGAACCTTGTGGAGTTTATCAGCCTTGACCAACCCCAGAAGATAAGGGGGCGCAAGCGCAACCTCCTGTACATTAACGAAGCCAATGAGCTGACGTACGAGGACTGGCAGCAGCTCATAATGAGGACCGAGGATCGTGCGATACTTGACTACAACCCTTCGGATGCGTTCCATTGGATTTATGATAAGGTCGTACCGAGGGATGACTGCGACTTTTTTCAGACCACGTACCTCGACAATATGTTTTTAGATCAGAGCATCAAGGATGAAATCCTACGGCTCAAGGATACGGATAACGACTACTGGCGTATCTATGGTCTGGGGGAAAGGGGTATGAGTAGAGCCACGATATTCCAGTACGGGCAGTCCGAGATACCAACGGATGCAAAGCTCTTATCATTTGGCCTTGACTTCGGGTACACGAATGATCCCAGCGCACTGGTTGCAGTATATGAGGCAAACGGAAGCCTTTACTTTGATGAACTGCTATACCGCACGGGGATGACCAATAACGATATCGCAAATATCTTTACCTCCATCGGTATCGATAGGCGCAGCGAGGTATATGCTGATAGCGCAGAGCCCAAGTCAATCGAGGAACTATACCGAAGGGGCTACAATGTAAAGCCCACGACCAAAGGCCCCGACTCGGTGAACGCAGGAATCGATATAATGAAACGCTACAAACTATTTATCACTCCCCGGAGCATCAATCTTGAAAAGGAGATGCGTAACTACAAATGGACGGAGGATAAAAATGGAAACCTCCTTAATAAGCCTATCGATGCTTTTAACCACGCAATCGATGCTGCGAGGTATGCTATCTTTAGCAAGAAAAATAATCCTAACTTTGGCAGATATTCTGTAAGATGATATACGTAGCAGGACAACCGGGTGGGGTTTACTACCACCGCCTCCAGATACCATACGAGGACTTGCTGATGCGAGGCTACCTAATTAAGTTTGGAACAATACAGGAACTCGATAAGTATAAGGATGCAATCACGCACCTTGTGGTAAACCGAGGGCTTGCGACAAAGAATCACAAGGCGTTCCGGTATATGCTGGATAAGAACAATATAAAGCTTATCCTCGACCTCGATGACTGGTGGATGCTACCGAGGCATCACGCTAATTATAGCACACAGAAAACGCAGGATATCTTAATGACTATCAAGATAGCCGATGAGATCCATACGACCAATGAATACCTTGCGAGCAAGATCCAAAAAGAAAATCCCTACGTACCTATCTGGGTACTGCCTAATGCGATAGACCCACGCAGATCTCAATGGGAGGACATAGAAAAGGTAGAGGGCTTCAATGTCGGGTATATGGGTGCTTTGCATCACGATGAAGACTTGGCGTATAACCGCATCAATTTAGAGGGACTTAATGCTTACACCATTGAGTACTATAAAGAGTCGCTAAAGGCTTCTAATGCGTTCCAGAGGGCTGACTACTTAGACTACGGCAAACTATATAAGAACATCCACGTCAGTATCGCCCCACTTTCACCGAGTGCCTTTAACAGATGCAAGTCAAACCTAAAGGCTCTGGAGGCTGGCTTTACCAAGACGTGCATCATAGCTCAAGATATGCATCCCTATACCCCGTTGCTGAATAAGAGCAACTCTATCCTCTGCAAGGGGCCGGGGCATTGGGAAGAGGAACTACGGAACCTCGACCCTCAGAGGTGCGCTGACCTTGCAGAGAAACTTTATGAGGACGTACAATTTTTTCACATTACGAATATCAACGATACACGCCAGCAATGCTTCGCACAATAAAAGTACCCACGATCTGGGCTGACCTCAGCCTAAAGGACTTCCAGAGGTTTATGGGGGCTAACCCTACGGATGAAACGGCAGAGGACTTGGCTCTCTCTATATTCTGTGGAATCGATAAGGATGAGCAGGACTCGTTCCCGGTAAAAGAGCTGGAGGATATCAAGACAATAATTGCTGGGGTATTCACGGAGAACCCACCCCTGCATCGGTTCGTACATATCAATGGCGTAAAGTATGGATTCCACCCTAAGCTGGAGAACATCTCGCTTGGTGAGTTTGTGGATCTCGAAGAGTATATGAAAGACCCCATAAAAAATGCACAGAAGTGGATGGGGGTGCTATACCGCCCCGTTACGAAGGAGGCCTTCGGGAGGCACGAGATAGAAAAATACCATCCAGATAAGCACGATGGATCAGCATTCGAGGCCATTACAATGGACATAGTGCAGGGTGCGCTGCTTTTTTTTTATCGTTTAGAACTCGGACTGCAGATATCTTCGCTGACCTATTTGAGGCAAGTGGCGAAACAAGGGAAATCCTCGACTCCAGAACCGCCTTCGGTAAACGATGGGGATGGTATGCAATCCTCCATCAACTCGCTGCGGGGTCTATACAAAACCTTGACCAGATAACGGAGCTACCGCTTTACCAATGCTTGATGTGGGTAACGTACGAGGCTGACAAGTCACGCCTTGAGGCGCAGATGGCTCGGCAGAATACCCGATAAAGGGTTCTTTATTTATGAAGTACGGATACTATCAAATCTGCGAGGCTCTGCAATCAGCAGCCGACAACTCATCCTATGTAAACTCCGTAACGTGGGGCAACATCTTTGATGTCGATATGCGGAAGATGACCCTCTTCCCTTTGTGCCATATCCTTACGGGAACGGCTGAGGTATTGGAGCGAACCGTGATCTATTCAATCGATGTTCTGGTAATGGATGCGATGGACTATTCCAAGCAAGATCCGAATGTAACGCCCTACTCTTACGAGGGAGTAGCACAGAAACAAGACATATACCATAGAAGCCTATTCTCGATGCAGGAGATGATCGCAAGCCTCCGTAGGGGTGATCTATATACGGACGGGTTTAGGCTCGTTAATGACCCTCTATGCGAGCCCTTCGATGAGGACTTCGAGTCCACCGTCTGCGGATGGAAGGCAACGCTCCAGATAGAGACTCCGAACCCCACGATTATCTGCTAATGGCTTCCGGGAATCCAGATCTAAAGAAAGCGGAGAACACCCGACTTGCTCTTGATAAGTTCGGCAAGTATCTGGTTGCGGAGAGCCGTAAGAATCTCACCCGTAAAAAAAAGAATGTAACAAATACGTTATACAACTCCCTCGACTATGAAATTATCACGGGGCCGAATAGTCTGGAGTTCGACTTCCTTATGGCTGAGTATGGCGAATGGGTAGATAAGGGTAGAAAAAAGGGCAAGATGCCTCCCTTTGGGCCGATCTATGCGTGGGCTGCTCGAAGGCGTTTGCAGTTTAAGGATAACAAGGGCAAGTTCCTATCGTATGCAGATACGGCTCGGCTGGTAATGATTAAGATCAAAGCCAAGGGCATTGAGCCTTCGGACTTTTATACGAGGCCTTTTAACTTGGGCTTTGCCAAACTGCCTAATGAGATAGTGGAAGCGTATGGTATTGACGTTGAGAACTTTATCGAATTCACATTAAAGAAATTGAACCAAAAATATAAGTAATGGCAATCACTATAACGCAGCAGGCACCGACTCGCTCCTTCGCTGGCAGCCCTATGGTCTATTCTGTAAGCAGTAACAATTCCGGTAACGCAGGATTTAAGTACGTTGCGGATGTGTTTATCTGGTTTGGATCAAGCAGCTCCGTACCGGGGACTTATGCCTATCGCCTTATCAAGCCGAAGGAAAGCATCAGCAATCTTTACGGCTACTTTGATATCAGCAATATCGTAAGCTCGTACCTATCGCAGACCAATATCGACCACGCTGCAGGAACGGCTACTGATAACGATCAGAGCGTATGCAATGTGCAGGTGAAGTTCCGGGAGTACACGACCGCTGGAGGCATCGCTGCAGTTACCGCAACATCCAATACAATCAATGCCTACGATGGCTATACGGAGTTCGTGGATGGGGTAAATGGAACGACCACCACGGGAGTAATGACAAGCGGTAGCAGCATCCAATATATCCAACTCGACCAAGCCCTTACGATAGGGGTAGTGCCTGCTCTGGTAAATGGTATGAGGGTAGATTATAGCGATGGACAATCTGCTATGATTGACATAGCGGACTTCGGTGCGGTGGATTCGGTGAACTCTACCAATAAACTATTTTACCTTCCTGCTGGAGTTGCTAACCTTAACGATTCAGTAATCGACCCTAAACCACAGGATGTCGCAGACCTTCTATACTACGACCTATCGCTGGGAGTATTCCAGAGCGTAGCGTATAGCAGAAGGGTAGAGACCGATGGTGGCGTATGCGAGGCATTGACTTGTCTGGAGGCTGCATTGCAGGAACTCGGAGAAAACGATGCTGCATACACGACTCGCTTTACCCCTACGTGCGAGGTAACGTATAGCCCGATTACAATCGCCTACCAGAATAAGTACGCAGCGTGGGATTATATCGTGGCATTCAAGAGATCCACTAACTCTACATCGACCAGCAAGGATCAGTTTGAGACTAACGTAGGCACGCTCGGCTCGAGTACCTTTACCTACAATCCTGCGACTGCATCACCGACCAAGACCTTTAACAATTTCGGAAGGGATAGCATTAGCGTGAACACGGGGTTCTTGAACGATGGCTACAATCAAATGGTAAAAGAAATGCTACTATCCAACATCCTTTATTTCGTGGAGGAAGAGAGATACGTTACGCTTAAAAATACTTCGCAGGAGTACAAGACAAGCCTCAACGATAACCTCGTGCAGTACACCTTCAATTTCGATTACGCAGCACAAGTTAAAAACAGGGTATGGCTCTAACGCTGCAAACCACTACGGGGTATCTCGATTTATTTAGCGATGAAAGTATCAGCGTAGATTACAATCTTGCTGACCTCAGAGATCCTGCTGCTATATTCAGCCCGATATCGAAGAGCTTTAGCGTTCCGGCAACGGATGTAAATAATCAGTTCTTTAAGCATTACTACGATGTAAGTATTAGCGGAGGGTTTAATCCGTATGCAAAGCAGGACGTTACGCTTTATAGCGATGACCTTATTATGATTAGCGGCTACCTTCAGTTGCTTGACGTATCGCTTGAGAACACAATGCCGAAGCAGTACCAAGTTCTGGTCGCTGGAGAGAACGCAAGGTTCGCACGAAACGTAGGTGAAAAGGAACTGCGAGAGCTTGATCTGGAGTCGTATGTCCATACTTTTAACTACGAGAACATCGTAGGTAGCTGGAACGGAGATCTATTCGATGGGGATATAGTTTATGCTCCTGTAGATACCCGTGTCTTTGCGAGCGACACGCTATTCTCACCGCAGCAGGCGCTCACCCCTTTACGTGAGACGGATTTTTTTCCTGCGATAAAAGCCACAATTATATTCCAGCAGATATTTACAGAGGCAGGATACACGATAGAGTCCGCAACGGGGATCTTTGCGAATCCTAAGTTCACGGATATGCTGCTGCTTGGGTATAACAAAGAGGGGCTTGTACCCTTGGAGGCATCCTTTAATAGCAGACTGGCGCAGGTCTATTCAAGTGCGAGCTTGGCGATTCCGGAACTCACGGCTACCACCCCGAGCATAATCCGATTCAACACGGAGGTCTATGATAACGGGAACAACTACAATACCGGAACTTGGCGGTATGAGGTGCCTATTATCGGGGAGTACAAGTTCAACGTGCAGGGCGTGATAACCTCGCCATCGGGGAACTATATGTACCAAATCACGATGTACTTGGGTAACACCGCAATCCAGACAAAGGATGTCGTGACGGCTGGTGCTTTCTCGATTGACTTTGTGCATTTCTTTAGGGACTTGACTGCAAGCAACCTTGTATCGTTTCGCATAGGGGGTATCGACTCCGGGGGTACTCTTGCATCCAGTTGCCAGATGACCGTGATCAATGCACCGGACTACCCTACGGGGATGGATGTAGATCCTTCGATGTTCCTGCCTAAGATGAAGCAGAAGGACTTTATCGCTGGAATCGCTAAGATGTTTAACCTCGTATTCGTACCGAGCAAGAACATCCCGGATATGATAAGCATCTACGCTTATGATGCGTGGATAGCCCTTGGCGCAGTAAGGAACTGGCAAGAGGTCGTGGATGTAAACCAACCCATTACGATAAAGCCTACTACGGAACTGCAGGGCAAGACCATAAAGCTGCTAATGGCAAATGGTAACTCTATTCTCGACAACGCATACGTATCCTCTTTTGGAATCCCTCACGGAAGCGTTGAGGTCGATGACACGGGAAATCAATTTGCAGAGAGCGAGATTACAATCGATGCTCCCTTTGCTGCGACAATCACGAATCGGATAAATTCAAATACCACGTTTGACGTAATCCAGATGTTCGATGCGGAGGGAAAGGCTATCGATTCCCCACCTCGCTTGCTTTATTTTAATGGCCTTAATGGGACATCGGACTACTATATCTTCCGGAGTGCGGATGGTGCTTTTTTAGTTCAGAACGAGTACCCGGTATTTAATGTAACCTACGGAGGTACGTTTACCGCAACATTCGGAATACCACAGGTAGAGGGCACGAAACCCCCAAAGAATAACCTACTGACTGACTTCTACGCCACGTATCTTTTGGAGCTATATGCTACGGATGCGGTGATGCTGGAGGTATCGATAGTCTTGGAGCCTTCGGAGTTATTCCTGCTGAACCTCAACGATCAGATATACTACGATGGCGAGTACTGGAGAATCAATAAGATAAACGGGTACGATCTGGATAAGATGACTGCACGGGTAGAGTTATTTCGGGCTTCGTTTGTAAACTCTTCGATCTGCGCAAGCACTATCACGGCTTTGAATAACAACGGAACCGTGAGCTTTAGCGGAAGCGCAACGCAGCAATGCTGCGAGTTCTACGGGTATAAGTGGAGCGACAATACGTGCTACTGGCGTACGAGTAGGTTTGTGAAAACAAAAAGCGCAGGGCTTGTCGGTCTGGAGAAATCAGCAATCGCTAATGTCAGCACCAATACCTCACGACCTACGAATACGATGTACTGGTATGAGGTCACTTCGGACTTGGAAGCCACAAGCTTCCGGTGTGTGGCATTACACAATTATGCTACGCCTTTGTTTGATCTTGCCGTAGGGCAGCATCAGATCGTGAGAATCACTTTCACTTGCGAGACTTACTCCTATCAGTCGGATTACACGATAGTACGGGGAGCAGCAGGCGATACAATCCACGGCCTGCATAATGTGATAAGCGATAGGTATGTTTTAACAATTCAAAAGGTAAACGGCTTTGCTTCGTTTTTGCAGTTAGACCACCAAGGAGGTACAGAGGTTGCAGAAACGTGGAGCGTAGTGGCAGAAAGAACGCAACTATTATGAATATAGGTTTTTTAATTACTGAGCTTAAAGGGGATCACTACGGCATCTGCAACGAGATAGAGATATCCAAAGGCAAGTGGGAGATAGTTGAAAGCTGGTCAGAGGCGAAGCAACAAATCAAGAGGCAATGGCAGTCGAGAAAGTTATAAAGCTAAAGGTTGAGAATGGCGAGGCTATTCTAAACGTGCAGGAGCTTAACAAGGCTTTAAGCGACACCAATAAGCAGGCCGATGGACTAAGTAGCACGATGGCTAACGCCACGGAAGCAATCGATAAGTACACGGGTGGCGCAGCTTCTGGGTTTAAGGCCTTAGTCGGTGGGGTAAAGAGCTTTGTCGTGGGGATGAACTCCGTAAAGGGTGCGCTTATATCCACAGGCCTCGGAGCCTTTGTCGTTGTACTTGGATCTTTATTCGCTTACTTCACGCAGACCTCAAGAGGTGCGGATAAATTAGCTGAGGCAATGGGTGGCCTTGGGGCTGCAGTAAAGGTCGTAATCGACAGATTCGTTGGCTTAGGCGAGTCGCTGGTAAAGTTCTTTACTGGTGATTTCAAGGGAGCAGTCAAGGGCATTAAGGATGCTTTTGCCGGATTGGGGGATGAGATTACCAGAGAAACAAAAGCAGGCTCAGCGTTAGCCAAGCAGCTTGATGATATCGAAGACCGAGAGCGAGACCTTATCAAGATGCGAGCAGCAGCCAATGTTCAACTCACAGAAGCTCGACTAATTGCTGATGACCAAACTAAGAGTGTAGAGGAACGTGAGAAAGCGGTTCGAAGAGTTAATGAGCTGGAGACTAAAGTAGCAAAAGCTGAGCAAGCAAATGCACAAGCGTATGTCAAATACCTAAAAGAGAAAAAAAGACTTGGAGAAACTACCGATGCAGATCTGCTTGCCCTTGCAGAAGCGGAGGCTAAGGTTGATGAAATGCGTTCCGAGTCGCTACGCAGACAGAAAAAACTACAAAACGAACTCAAGTCGTTAGCCTCTGAGCGTAAACAACAAGAAGCGGAAACCTTAAGCAATATAAAAAAATTAACTGAGGAAGAGCAAAAACTTGCCGACTTACGAAAGCAGTGGGCTACTGAGGACTCTGCAGCGGCTGCTAAAAAGGCCGAGACTGATAAAGTATTAAGGGGGCAAAACGTAGCAGCATACAACGATATGCTGGCTCAGATGCGTGGTTCGAGTGGGACTGCAGAACAGCAAGAACTTGCGGCAGCAGAGCAGCAGTACCTTGCCCTTACGACTTTAGCGATAAAGGCTGGCAAGAGCACGGTGGAGGCTACTCAGATATACGAGGAGAAAAAGAAACAAATAAAAAAGAAGTATGCGGATGAAGATCGGGCGAATGAACTTGCCAATGCTGCTGCTTCTGTTCAGCTTGCAGGGCAGGCCTTCGGTGCTTTAGCGCAGCTCTCTGAGGCTCTGGGGAAGGATAACGAAAAGAATGCGGAGAAAACATTTAAGATCACAAAAGCCCTTCGGATAGGGGAGGCAATCGCAAGTACGGCTGCTGCTATTATGATGCAGTTCGCAGTACCGCAGGATGCTCTTACGGGGGCTAATTTCGTAAAGGCTGGAATCGTTGCAGCAACGGGAGCAGCACAGATAGCAACAATCGCTTCTGCTAAGTTCCAACCTTCCGGGGGCGGTGGAGGCAATAAGCCATCCAGTCCTTCGATACCTACGGCAGGGGCTTCTGCTCAACCTATGACACCGAACATATCCTTCAACAATACGGAGAACCAACTTGCTGGGATGCTGGGTCGGCCTATGAGGGCGTACGTCATAAACCAAGACATTACAAATGCTAATCAGTTGGAACGCAGAATACGCTCCAGCGCAACAATCGGAGGATGAAGATATACGAACTAATTTTAGAGGATGACCAACTTATGGGGGTCGATGCTATCAGCATAGTGGAGAACCCTGCAATCGATGAGCAGTTTATCGCCCTATCGAAGCAGGTGCAGTTCAAGGTGCAGGATGAAGATAAGAGAATCCTTATCGGAGCAGCACTCGTTCCTAACAAGCCCATCTACCGATACGATGACAAGACCGGGGAAGAGTACTACGTATATTTTTCTATCGATACCATCCGCAAAGCTGCGGAATTGTATATGATTAAGGGCAACCAGAACAACGCAACGCTGGAACACTCGGAGGACTTGAGTGGCTTATCGGTTGTAGAGTCGTGGATTATCGAGGATGAATCTATGGATAAGTCCAAGACCTACGGGCTCGAGTATCCTGCTGGAACTTGGGTCGTAATGATGAAGGTAAACAACGAGGCTATCTGGACGGAGTACGTCAAGGAGGGCAAAGTAAAAGGATTTAGCATCGAGGGATGGTTTGCCCAGCGTGAAAAGATCCGGTCAGAGGATCTGCAGGAGGCACTTGCTCAGATCGAGATGGCAGAGGCAGAGCATATCGCAGAGCAGTATATCTTCGGATCAGTAAACGCTATCATAAAAAGCGACAAGCGTAGGTCTGGAGGCAAGAGGCTGGAGATGGAATCATACGCTGACTATCCGGATGCGGTTAAGAACAATGCAAAGCGTGGTATTGAGGCCAATGATAAGGTGAACAATAAGTGCGCTACTCCTGTGGGCAAAGTAAGAGCGCAGCAGTTAGCACAAGGCAAACCCCTATCGGTAGAGACAATCACACGGATGTATTCGTACCTATCGAGAGCCGAGGAGTACTACGATGAAAAAAACCCCGAAGCCTGCGGTACAATATCCTTCCTGCTATGGGGAGGCCTTGCAGGAAAGCGGTGGGCAGAATCTAAACTTAAAGAACTTAATAAATAATGAAAGGATTTAACCAAGGGCCAAAGCCCCCAGTACCACAAAACTCAAATAGGGCGTGTTTATGCCCCGATGGAAAGACTTACTCTCGCAAATGCTGCGATAAGAACGATATGCAAGCACAAGGCATAGGTTTTATCGGTGGCAAAGGGTAGGAGTAAAATACCCAATTTTAACTAAAACAATTATTTACTTATGAATCTGCAAGATGTTTTCAAGAAAATCGAGCTGGCTCTTACTCCCGAAAGAGTAGAGCTTGCCTCAATGCTGCTGGTTGATGGTACTAAGGTCGAGGCCGAAGTATTTGAGGCTGGTGCAAATGTATTCCTTATCGGTGGGGATGGCGAGCAAATCGCTGCACCCGTTGGTGAGCATAAGCTGGAAGATGGTCGCATCCTCGTTATCGAGGAAGAGGGCATTATCAAAGAGCTAAAGGCTGAAGAGCCTACAATCGAAGTCGAGATCGAGGCTGCTGCCGAGGAAGAGAAGGAGATGACTATGACTGAAGTTATGGAGATGGTTTCTGCCCTTCGGGAAGAGGTCGAGATGATGAAGCAAGAGATGGGCAAAAAACAAGAGATGGCTGAGATCATTGAAGAGCCCAAGGCGGTAGAGGTAACAATGGCTGCTCAGAAGCCTATCGTTGCTGCACCCGTAGAGAAAAAACACGAACTGAAATTTCACATCGGTGCAGAGCGTGTTGTTAATACCCAAGACCGAGTGTTTTCTAAACTTTTCAAATAAATAAAGCGAAATGGCCACAACTACTTCAATGACCACAACGTATGCCGGTGAATTTGCCGGACGTTATATCTCTGCTGCCCTTTTATCTGGCGATACTATCGCCAAAGGAGGCATCGAGGTAATCCCTAACATCAAGTACAAGCAAGTCCTCAAGAGGGTTGCTTTGAACGATATCGTTAAAGACCAGACCTGTGACTTCACAGATACTTCTACTTTGACTTTGAACGAGGCTATCCTTCAGCCAGAGTTCCTGCAGGTAAACCTTCAGCTTTGTAAGACTAATTTTGAGTCTGATTGGGAAGCTATCCAGATGGGTTACTCTGCATTTGATACTATGCCTACGAACTTCGTAGATTACTTCATCGGCTACAACGCTGCTAAAGTATCTGAGTGGATCGAGTCTAAGATCTGGACTGGAGCAACTGCAAGTGCTGGTGAGTTCAACGGATTCCAAGCTCTCCTCGCTGCTGATACCACCGTTATCGATGTAACTGCTATCACTGGCACTATCGATGCTTCTAACGTCATTACGGAGATGGGTCGTGTACTTGATGCATCACCGAACGCAGTATATGGTAAGGATGACCTTTACCTATATGTTCCTACGAGCATTTTCAAAGCCTATGTCCGTGCCCTTGGTGGTTTCGGTGCCTCTGGCCTTGGTGCTAATGGTGTTGACAATAAGGGTACTACTTGGTTCGCTGGGCAAGACTTGTTCTTTGATGGCGTTCGTGTATTCCACGCTCCGGGTCTTGGCACTAAGAAAATGGTATTGGCTCAGAAGTCAAACCTATACTTCGGTTGCGGGCTTTTGAACGATACCAACGAAGTGAAGGTTCTTGACATGCAAGACCTTGATGGAAGCAAAAACGTACGTTTCGTAATGCGATTTACTGCAGGAGTGCAAGTAGGTTTCGGTGCAGACGTGGTTTACTACGCTTAATCTAAGTTTAATAAATAAACAATAAGGGGGGCCGGGCATTGCCCTCGCCCCCTTTTTTAATTCAATAAAAAAATGCCTTGTAATTTTACCCTCGGTCGCATAGAGCCGTGCAAAGACCAAGTTGGTGGTCTGAACAAAGTTTACTTCATCAACTCAATTAACATTGCCAATGTCGCTTATGATACCGCTAACACGGATGTCATTTCGCAACTTGCTACTGCAGCAGTTTCTGCTTATGTATATGACCTCAAAGGCACTTCTAACTTTGAGCAAGCAATCACTTCAAGCCGTGATAACGGCACCACGTTCTTTGAGCAGGTGCTTAACATTGTTCTCAAAACGCAAAATGCGGAAACGCATAAGCAGATCAAGCTATTGGCTTGGGCACGGCCTATTATCGTGGTTGAGGATAACAACGGCAATTCCTTCCTTATGGGATTGGAGCACGGAGCAGAGGTAACTGGTGGATCTATCGTAACGGGTGCTGCGTATGCTGACCTAACGGGATACAACGTAACCTTCACAGGCCAAGAGCGTGTGCCTGCTAACTTCCTAAAGGGTGCGTTACCTAATGATCCCTTCGCAGGATTGTCTGGAACCAAGCCCACGATGGTATTTGGAGCATAATTATCCAATGGATAAAGATAAAGGGGAGGCTTCGGCCTCCTTTTTTGTTGAGGCATATCCCACTTTGTAGCGAGTTGGGGTTATTTAGGTATGATTTTCTTATCATATAACGCCCAGCAGGATATCACCTTGCCAATCCGTGACTGGAAGTACGGCAACGATGACCTGACGAACTACGGAGACTACTGGCGAATACAGGCTAAGTTCGTAAATAAAGACACGAGAGAGGTCATTACCTATACTCTGGTGAGCCCGTCTTTTGATGAAGACACAAGGGAGCTTACCTTTGAGTACAATAGCGCAACACTTGATCCGGAAGTACCATATATTCTACGCCTCGAAGACCAGAGGTATGCAGCAGGAGTCGCTAACCAATACGAGGATAGGGTGATTGCGGATTCAGGGACAATCGAAGCACTTGGGTGCGTTACGACAGAGCTTACGGCTTTAGGGGTGGATGATGCGAAGGTGCTGACCATTGACAAAATTTATATGCTGCCGAGTGGTGGCACAATCGATAACTATCAACCTGTGCTGCAGACTACTGAGCGCACTATGAACAATGACTTTGTGATCTATGGCGAATAATATCCGACTAATCAATCTGGCCTCCTATACCACGCCACAAATCAGCGAGAACCCTCGCTTGAGTTGGGTGGAGTATGGCGATGACAATCAGTTTTTCAACTACCTTATCGATATGGCTAACGGCTCCCCTACGAATAACGCAGTTATTACGGGGATCGTGGATATTATCTACGGCAAGGGAATCGATGCTTCTAACTCTGATGCTAACCCATCCGGGTATATCGAGCTGCGTAGGCTTATCCAGCCGGAACAACTGAAGAGGGTCGTTAATGACTTCTATATGCTTGGCAATGCAGCGTTCCAGATTATATATACGGCTGACAAGAGCAAGATAGCGGAGGTATATCATATCCCGGTTGAAACGCTGAGGGCAGAGAAGTGCAACGATGAGGGAGAGATCGAGGCATACTATATGGCGTATGACTGGAGTAAGGTTCGAAATAAGAACCAAGCGGAGCGCATCCCTGCTTTTGGATATGGAGCAGCATCCGACAAGGTAGAGATCCTTTACATTCGCCCGTATCGGAGTGGCTCATATTACTATTCACCGGTCGATTACCAAGGCGGGCTTCCATATGCAGAAATGGAGCAAGAAATTGCCAACTACCATATCAATAATATCAAGAACGGAATGGCTCCGTCTATGATTATCAACTTCAATAACGGCATCCCTCCACAGGAAGAGCAGGACAATATCGACTCTGCCATTAAGTCGAAGTGGAGCGGTAGCAATAACGCAGGCAAGTATATCCTCGCTTTCAATGATGATAGCCAAAAGGCTGCTACTATCGAGCCCGTTACTTTATCGGATGCCCATTTGCAGTATGAGTTCCTTAGCAGCGAGAGTACGAGCAAGATTCTGGTATCCCACCGAATCACCTCACCTATGCTCTTCGGGGTAAAGGATAGCGGTAACGGATTGGGCAGTAATGCGGATGAAATTAAGAATGCTTTTAATTTGCTCGACAACACGGTGATCCGACCTAAGCAGGAGCAGATCGCTGCTGGTATCGATATGATTCTTGCGTATAACAAAGTAAGCCTTGACCTTTACTTTAGGTCATTGACTCCTGCGGAGTTTGCTGATGTCAAAGAGGTGGGCGATGAGGTAGTTATTGAAGGGGCTCCGGTTGCAGATGTAAGCGAGGCATCGGAGGATCTTATCAAAAAAGATGCATCCTACAACGGAGCGCAGATCGCAAGCTCTCTGGATATTATGAGAGCCGTCACGGAGGGAGTGCTTACGCAAGACCAAGCGATTACGTTCTTAGTCCAGATGCTACAATTTGACCCACAGGTAGCGCAGGCTCTTTTCGTGGGTAACTCTTCTGCCGTTATTACGCAGATGAAATCGCAAAAGGGGGGAAGGGATGGCCTCCCTTTTCTGATGGAGGAGCTTGCTGCTGAACTGGTAGCAAAGCTTCAAAATATCGGAGAGAGCGAAGAGGAACTGCTTAGCGACTATGATATGGTCGATTCTGAGATAGTCGATAGCGAGGAAGATGAATACGATGTCGAGGCATACCTAAACTCACGTACTGAACTTGTAGCGCAGGATCCCAGCGAGCAAGATTCGAATAGATATAAGGTACGTTACTTCTATGCCGTTGGCGCTATTGCAAATAAAAACCGCAATCCGGGCCCAAGCAGAACCCTATGCCGTAGCCTTATCGCTGCTAAGAGAGTATATCGGATGGAGGACATCAAGGAACTAAGCTCTAACGGGGGCGCAGAAGCGCAGGGAGCCTCTTACAGCGTTTGGTTGTACAAGGGTGGGGCTAACTGCTACCATCGCTGGGAACGTAGGGTATATCGCAAGAAACTCACGAAGGATGGCGAGATCTATGGAGGGGGCACTTTGAATGGCACGACTATCATTAACGTAAACGAAGCGGTACGTCAAGGATTCAAGCTACCCAAGAACCCAAAGGAGGTCGCTATCGCACCTATCGATTCGGACTACCAAGGCTATACTCCTGCTTACGCTCAGAGTAAAGGGATACCCAAATAGTCGCAATATCCGAGCAATCGGGTTTATTAAATATGGCATACGCTCTCTTTGTTTCACCCGATGATATCGTAAAGCGTACCGCTATATCCGGTAACGTAGATCGGGATCAGATGGTGCAGTATATCAAGACCTCGCAGGACATACATATCCAAGCGTTGCTCGGGACTGCGTTGTACGATAAACTAAAGAACGATGTGCTGGCAAATACCCTCACGGGCAACTACCTAACCTTGATGAATGACTACGTGCAGGATGTACTGGTACATTACACGATGGTGGAGCTGCTTCCGTTTTTGACTTACAAAGTAAGCAACGGGGGAGTATTTAAGAAACAGAGCGAGAATAGCGAGAGCATCGACAAGAGCGAGTTGGAGTATTTGATCCAGAAGGAGCGAGATACGGCAGAGCATTACGGCAGGCGTTTGGTCAATTACTTGACTTTTTACGGCAACCTTACTCCGGAGTACTACGCTAACCAGAACGGGGAGATGTATCCTACGGATGGGCAATCATTTCACGGATGGTATTTATGAATAGGTACGGAATCAAAAGGAGCAACATCCAGAAGCTCCGGGTATTTTTAAGCAAAAAAAAGTGAGCAATTTTATATCGTGGGGAGTAGTGTACTGCTCTACTTGGTTTGGTCAAGTGGATGAGACTACTTTGTCTATCCAGAATCAGTCAGCCCCTCCGTGCTTCGCTCCTGCTAATGAGATCGTGGAGCAGTTTGAGACTCGGGTGCTGAATGATGGAGGCACGTTTGAGGGCTATGATTGCTTGACTGCTGCCTTGCAGGACTTGGGTGAGGACACCTACTATGATATTTTTGATACGTATATTCAGCGTATGACCGATGACGGAGCAACATTGGAGGGAGAGGACTGCTTAATTGACCAACTATTTATTTTGAACTAATGAGTACATTTGATTCCGCCAGCTTGGTAATGATTCCTTCGGGATACAAAGACCAAAAGGTTTACTCGGTTAAGCCGACCGATGGTACGGGCGACCTAACCTTCAGCCGTGCCTCAAGCGCCACCCGTGTGGCAAGTAACGGCCTAATTGAAAAGGTGCGGACTAACCTCTTGCTGCAAAGCAATACGTTTAATGCTGCGGCTTGGGTTAGCGCTGGCCCGGGCGCAACCGTGACCAGCGGACAATCAGACCCAGATAGTGGTAATTCGGCTTGGTTGCTTTCTAAATCGGGCACAACTGGTCGTATTGAGCAAACCATTACAACGGCTGCGAGCGAACAAACATTTAGCATTTCAGCTAAAAAGGGAACTGCTAATTTTATAACTATAAATGTTTATGATGGAACGACAAATAATGTTGTATATTTTAATCTTAATACTGGAGTCGTTGGCTCACAAAGCAATGGGGTTGGGTCTATTGTTTCGCTTGGCTCTGGATGGTTTCGCTGCTCGGTAACGTCAACTAACTTATCTGCTTCGGGTGTTATTGAATTATATATCTCTGATACTGATGCTTCGGTAACTGGCGCAACGGGTAACATTTTTATTTACGAAAGTCAGTTTGAGAACGGAGTAGCAACAGACTACATCGCCACCACCAGCGCAGCGGTATCAGTTGGCCCCGTTAGCGGTTTACCCCGTTTGGATTATTTGGGGTCTACTTGCCCTCGCTTGTTGCTGGAGCCACAGCGGAGTAATTTAGTGACGTACTCGGAGCAGTTTGATAATGCGGCTTGGACTAAACTACAAGCGAGCATAACCGCCAATAGCATTGTATCGCCCGATGGTTTTACAAATGCTGACACCTTAACTGCTGACGGAACAAACAACGAACACCAACTTCGTTCAACTGGAGTAATCACACTCTCAGTTGGGAATACATACACTACCTCAATTTTTGTAAAGGCTGGCACAAATAATTTTGTTCAGTTTGTTGGTTCGGGTTCCCTTTATGCAGCCACAACCTACGCAAACTTTAACGTTGCCACTGGCGTTGTTGGTGACGTAGGTGCCTCAACTACCGCTTCGATAGTTAACTATGGCAATGGCTGGTATCGCTGCTCAATGACCGCAGCGGCAGTTTCCACTACCAATAGCAATACTTTTCTATTCAATATCGTAACCTCAAACACGGCTATTCGTGGTGAGAGCAACACGCTATCTACAAACGTTTATGTTTACGGAGCCACTATTGAAGCGGGAGCCTACGCCACCTCGTACATCCCCACATTGGGAGCGAGCGTTACAAGGGTTGTTGACAAGGCGGAAAAGACTTCGGCTTCGGCTCTTATCGGACAAACCGAAGGTACTATCTTTTGGGAAATCCAAATTGACATTCAAAGTGCAAGCGGTAATGAGCAAATCTTTACCATTGACAACGGAAGCACTTACGACAATTCTATTTATTTAGCTAAAGGAGAAACGGGTTCGCTTGTTGCAGTTATTGTTGTTGGCGCAGTAGTTCAAGCAACATTTAGTGTGAGCAAAACTACTGGTACCTTCAAAATGGCAATAGGTTATGCAAATAACAATTCAGCGTTTTTTGTTGACGGAGTGCAAGTATCAACGACCGATACTTCGTGCAGTATTCCCGCTTCATTAAGTAGAATTACTTTAGGTAATACTCCGCTGGGGTCAACCTCTGGAAAGACCGCACAAGTGCTTTTATTCCCGACCCGTCTAACCAACGCCCAACTTGCCGAACTAACCGCATAATTCAACACACGATGAAATTCTTAAAATACGAGTTCACGCCTACCCAATGGGCTACGGCTAAAGCAAAGATTGAGTTAACGGGTACCGACCCCGAAACGTACACCTACTACAACCCCGAATTAGTTACTGCGGTAGTAGAACTCGGGCATCTTTGCACCCAATGGGGAACCGATGCCGAAGGCAATAAAGTGTGTGAGGTAACGTCACCAAAGTACGCAGTTGACATCCTATGGAATGCGGAGCCTCTGGTTACTTCGTTTGCTGCTTATGTCGTATGGCCTTCGCCTTGCGGAGTTCACATCTTCGCTGGATGGGAGCAAGCATACGCAACGGAGTATTGCGTAGCGAACCCCGATGCAGCGTACTGCCAACCGCCAGTACCTCCTGTTGAGCAATGACAAAGGAGTCAGCCGATAGCGTTCTAACGTCTTGGTCTCTTACAGGCACAGGGCTGCTTGTAAGTTACGTTCACCAAGCCTTCGGTCTTGCGGTGCTTGTTGCCTCATTGGGCTACACCCTGTGGAAGTGGCGCAGGGATTATCTGAAGGACAAAGGTGCTAATTGAGCGCATCTTCGGCAATCCGAAGACTACTCTACTTGGGCTGATAATCATCGGCCTTTGTTTTGTTTTGGTGTTTTACGAGAAAGCAACGCTCACGGAGATGAGTGCGTTCATGGTAGGTGCGTTCGCACTTATGTTTTTCAAAGACCCTCAAGATGGCAAAGCAACAGGCGGTAAGTAGACATATCAGCAAAAGCAAGAAGCGAGGCAAGCATTCAAAGAGTGCAAGCAGCAACAAGGCAAGCAAGAACTACAAGAAGCCTTACGCAAGTCAAGGGCGATGACAAAGAACTTTAGCCTCGCAGAACTGACCGCTACAAAAACAGGGCTTCCTAACGCTTTACCCAAGCACTTGGAGGGAAACCTCCGTAGCCTTGCAGAAAACGTCTTACAACCTGCGAGAGATGCATTAGGTGCGCTCAAAGTAACGAGTGCGTACCGCAGCCCTGCGGTCAATGCCAAAGTAGGGGGAGCAAAGACCTCGCAGCATACGCAAGGACAAGCTGCCGACCTAAAGTTTGATGGAGGTAACGAGGTGCTTTTTAATTGGATTAAGGACAATTTAGATTTTGACCAGCTTATCTGGGAGTTCGGTACGGACAATGCTCCAAGTTGGGTTCACGTGAGTTATGTAAGTAGCAAGAACCGAAAACAAATCCTCAAAGCAGTCAAGCATAATGGCAAAACCAAGTACCTCAACTTTTGATAACTGGCTCAATGAACTCGAAACTAAACCCCAACCGACTTGCAATGTGGATAATCCCGATGGCTGCGACTCTTGCGGTTCTTAGCAGTTGCGCTTCTGTGAAACCAGTCCTCGAGAGTGTAGTTGTAAGGGACACGGTGATTGTCACGCAGACAAAATACCTAACCGACACGCTGGAACTCTACAAGGACACGACCATCTACCAAGACAAGGTTCGGCTGCAGCTCCAGTACATCGATCGAAAGGTATACGTTGAGGCTACGTGCTTACCAGACACCATCCGGGTAACGCAAACCAAGATCCTAACAAAGGAGAGGAAGCAAAGGGGTTGGACTCTCGAAGGTGGGCTAACGATGCTTGCCCTTGTTTTGGTCGCTGCGTACTTCGTTAAGCGTTGGATAGATAAACTACTGGAGTAATTATACCCATAGAGGGGCATTACATCCGTTTTAAGGAACTTTATATGCGAAAGGGTATAGTTCTATACCTTGAGGCATTTGAAGCCCGCAAATCAAAGATTCTATTCTTTTTCTTTATTAAGTTTCTTTTTCTTTTAAGTTAGTTGGACAAGTTGTAAGTTGATTAACTACTAACTAAAGTCAAGTTAATAGTTGATTAACTAACTAACTTAACTACTCAAGTAACTTAACTTGTAAAAAAAACAAAATAAAAATGAGATACGCAAGTACTCTTGCAAATTTGTAATGATTCTAAATAGTGAATGATCATATTTTTATTTATTGGGACGATGTACCTTTGACCAATGACACCAAAGTACTACATCGGCAAGACGTTGAAGATAGAGGCGAAGGATGTTGTGATGGACTTCCAACCCGATAATTACAATCTGGGTACTGCTCTAACCTACCTAATGAGAGCAGGCAAGAAACCACATAACCCTATCTGTGACGATATCCGGAAGGCAATCGCTCACCTACAATTTGAACTTGAACGCCAAAATGAGCAACGATCAGAGAGCGAAGGAAGCCAAACAACAACAGGCAAGTATGCAGTACTATACTAACCCTGCCAAACGTAGGAAGATAGACTTCATCTTAGAGGAATGCGCTACGCTGATGGCTAACTGCGAATCCGATTACAACTCACGCCAACAGGCTAAATATAAAGAGCAGGAACTACTCGGTGAGATTGCCAAGATAGACCTGCACTTCGCCATCCAATGCGGATACTTGATCCCGGACAACTGAGCTACAAGATCGTAGTCGGCAAAGTGCCGAGCCTAAATGCATTTTATGCATCTAAGCATTGGACTGCCCGAGTGAAAGCAAAGGAGTTGGCATCTAAAGAGGTGATGTCGCAGCTTGAGAAGCACGACCTGCAAGAGATAAAGGATGTCCACATCCATTGCAAGGTAAACTACCGCTACGATATTGACAATGCGATTATGGCGGTGAAGTTTGCTCTGGATGCTTTTAAGACTTGGGGAGGGGTAAAGGATGACTCCCGCAAATATGTGCATTCCTTGAAGCTTGTACACGATACAACAATTCCAAAGGACACCGCAGAGATTACGTTCACGGGTTTGGTGGTAACAAAATAATTTGTATCTTTGTCTGGAACTTAAAACCAATCAGTTATGACTTTATCTTTTTCAGCAGACGTTTACACCGAAATGGTGCAAGTGCAACAAGCACAAATCCAAGCACTCCAAAACAAGGTAGCAGAGCTTCAAGCTCGTATCGAGGTTCTGGAGCAGCAAGCAATTCTATTTATCTAAAACCAATCTATACTATGTCAAAAATTATTTCAATCACCCCAACAGGGCAATGGCAGGATCTCTTCAAATTAGAGGTGAGGTTCGACAATGGCGACTTCGGTACTGCCTTTGCCAAATCACAAACCCCTCCCTACAATGTAGGCGATGAGGTAGAGTACACCAAAAATGAAAAGGGCACGGTGAAAATCCAACGCCCTAACTCTTTTGGAGGTGGATACACACCATCTGCTGCCCCAAAAGGCAACGATGATCGTTCCGCTTCTATCATCCGACAGGTTGCTCTAAAGGCTGCGGTGGAGTATGCTTGTGCTGCCAAGCACGATGTGAACACGATCCTCGCTAATGCAGAGACCTTTAACGCTTGGATGACTGGTCAGAGCGCAGCCCCTGCCTCACATACCGAGCATTTCGCAAATCGTAACGACCCTTTCTGATTGGTTTTTTAATGGCCGTTACGTGAAGCCCCTCTACGGAGGGGTTTTTTTATGTCGATTATTTTTCTATATTTGTACACCAATCAGAAATAATGATACATCCAGACCTACTACCTAACGAATCTTCGTTACCCTACCTCCAGAGAGCACTCAAAGGAAAGTACTACGACACCGGAAAGCTCGGAGTCTATGAAGTAGATCAATGGCTGAGGCTTAAAGATGGGGAGTTCGTAGTCGTGGTCGGCCACGCTAACGTAGGCAAGACCCATACGCTCCTTTACCTTATGCTGCTGCAGTCGTATAACTTCGGCAAGAAGTGGCTGATCTATTCGGCAGAGAACGAAGTGCCCAGCCTCAAGCGAAAGCTGATTGAGTTCTTAGTGTGCAAACCAATCCAAGGAATAGATGAAGGGATGATGTTCCGGAAGCTGGATTTTATTAACGAGTACTTCCAGTTCATAGATGGCAACAGGCTATTCACCGCCTTTGAACTTCTGGAGGTTATGGATTCTATTAAGAACGAATGGAACTATACCGGGGCACTTATCGATCCATACAACTCCCTATCCACGGATCAAAAGAAATTAGGCAAGACTGGGATGCACGAATACCATTACGAGGTAGCCTCTGCGCTCCGGGTATTCGCTCACAAGAATAACGTAACGACAATCGTAAACGCTCACCCTGTAACAGAGGCAATGCGCAAGGTATTCTATAAAGGCCACCCGTATGAAGGGATGGCGATGCCTCCCAATACCTCGGACATTGAAGGTGGGGGCAAGTGGGGCAACCGCAGCGACTGCGTAATCGTGATACATCGGTTCGCTGCTCACGAAACAGATTGGATCTACACGCATATCCACGTACGCAAGATCAAGGAGATGGAGTCTGGAGGACGCATCACGCCCCTCGAAACACCCTTAGTTTTACAGAGCATTCTGGGTAACGTGGGCTTTTGCATAAATGGCCGTAACTTGCTCCCGATAAAAACAGATGAAACACCTGCGAGCGATGTACCCTTCTGACGATAGCCACGACCTGTATATCCGGGAGAAGCAGTTGATGCTTGCAGGGACTGCGATGTGGCTGGCGAAGCAAGCAGCAGACAAAGCAAACGGCAGAGAGGTACAGGATGACCTGCTCCACCACGTTATGAGCTGCCATTATGCAGACCTACTCCTGCAGCAGTTCATAGACTACCGCCAGTTCACCGAGGGCAAGATGAACGAGATGTACTTGGCGAACTCAAAACTCCGGGTGGATGCGGAGCAAATGATATACGAGATACAACGCCTGCAAGGCATAATCGAAGATCAGCTTTGAAACAGATACTCAGCCCCTTCCAGAAGTACGAGTGCTTTGCAGTCGATGGGGTGGACTATCTGGTAATCGACTACACAATAATCCAAGACCGGGATGACAAATTAGTGGAGTGGGCGAGTGAGATGAAGTTTAAAAGACTTAAAGACCATAAGCACTACACTATGCCAATCAGTAAAATAATAACCAATCATAAAGAGGGCAGAGCAAAACTCTGTAAATGCAAATGAGACCCTTCGAAATACGCCAACTAAAAGTAAGTAAAGAGCAATACTATGCCCGTCTGGGATTCCAAGACAATGGAAGTAGAGCGCATAAAGAATCAACCGCCCGTGCAGCATTCGTATCCGCATTCCGGAACCACGCTACGCTTCACGAACTGGGGGAGGCAATAAACAAAGACCATAGCAGCGTAGCCTATGCCGTAAGGATGCACCAGTCCCGGTTAATCTACGGAGATTATCAGCATTACTTTAAGGTAGCCTGCGGAGTTCTGGAGGATAACCCTATGGCGTGGGTTGACAAGCCCGACTATGATTCGATGCAGCAGGAGTTAAATAAACTCAACGAGGTCGTGATGGAGTTATCTAAGTACAAAGAATTGTACATAACCCTAAAGAAAACATTCGATGAGTTTTAACGTAAACATTTGGCCTCTTACTGGATTGCTGCTTGGCGTAAACTACGCCTCGACCACAGATCAAGATGGCGAAGACTTACAACACGAGCTGCAGTTTGCTCTATTTGTCATAATCGTAGAGCTTGTCTGGTGATCGCTGCCTTTTACATAGAGAACCGCTACAAGTTAGCGAACTTTATTAAAGGCTATGCCGGGGATTTTGAACTGGCAGAAGATGTGGTGCAGGAAGTATTTTTAAGGCTCCTGCTTCTGGAGGCAGAGGGCAAGACTCACTTTGCTCAAGACGGCAAGGTAAACTTTTTTTTTGTTTACCGGGCTTGCGTAAACCTGTGCATTAAACTATCGACCGCAAAAAAGAAATTTCAGAAGATCAGCTTCGGGGATATCACGGAACTCGATGAGTGGCTGCAAGCAACAGACGAGCAATACCCCTACGAATTGGATGCCCGGTATGAGGATTTACTTAGTACCTTAAACGATCAAGTCGAAACCTTACGCTGGTATGATAAGGAAGTACTCAAACTAAGCCTTGAGCATTCCGTGAGCAGCCTCGCTCGGGGCACCACTATATCCAGAGACTCATTACGCAACACCCTAAAAATAGCAAAAGATGAAATCAAGCAACGAACAGAGCCCAGCTACAAAGCGTGGAAGGAAGCCGAAGGGCTTGGGTGATGTAGTGGAGTCAATCACTACCGCTACGGGGATCAAAGCTGCGGTAGATTGGTTCAGCGAAGCCACGGGGGTGGACTGCGGATGCGATGCTCGTAAGGCAAAGCTCAATAAGATGTTCCCGATTAACAATCCGGAGTGCTTGACTAAGGATGAGTACGACCTTATCGGGTCGGTCATAGGAGCGCATCAGCTTACCCACGTTCAGAGGGTGAGGATAGCGGAGATCCACGCAAGGGTCTTTAGGCATAAGTTCGTAGTTCCGTGTACCTGCAGCCCTAAACTCTGGGCTAAATGGATCAAGAACCTCACGGAGCTACATACGGCTTATGAAGTATAACGCCCGGAAGTTTGTCCAAGCATCCTATGATCGTAACGATGACTGGGGCAAAGAGGTCGTTATGCGATGGCTTACCTCCCACGGCAATAGGTTCACGATTGTGGATAAGGTGATCGAGGATTACAAGGTTGATATATTGGCTTACGATAGCAAGGCTGGTAAAGAGGTTGGCTTCGAGGTAGAGGTAAAGCATAAGTACCCGTTCTCGGATGCGGATTCTTTTAAGTTTGATACCGTGAGCTTCTTGGGTAGAAAAAAGAAATACGGGGACTTCTGGTACGTGATCGTTTGCGGAGAGACGGAGGCTCTGCTTCTGGCGCATAGTTTTGAGATATACAAGGAAGAGTACCGAGAGCTGCAGACTATAAACACCAACGAAAGGAACGGGCTGGATGAGTTCTATCGAGTTCCAAAAGACAAGTGCTTGTTTTACAAGACTATGAAGGGGGGGCAGTAGCCCTCTTTTTTTTATTTATTTTTTTATTGAATTGTTGGTAATTCAAAAAGTTGTATTATATTTGGGTATAATTAAAAACCAATCGTTATGAAAAACTCCACTATCTCAAACATCTCTTACAGCATTGTTGTAGTTCAAAGCACGTCAGTTAATACTCACGCTTATACTTTTGATCAGTTGTTTAACAACAAAATAGAAGATGGCTGCGACTGGGAATTTGTTTATGCTCTTAATATGATCACAGAAGATATTTTGAAATTATCTAAAGGTGATAGCCTATACTTCAAGTCAAACAGAGATGAAGAGTCAAAGGGAATTATTGTCCGCATCAGTTAATAAAAAATCAACAATCTAAAAACCAATCGCAATGTTTAATAAATATCAATGGCTCAAAGAGCAAAAGGAATCCCTAAAGGAATATATCGTAACGGAATGGGCTAATGGCAATACTCCAGACTACGGAGAGGTTTGCGAGAAGCTGCAGAATGACATAGACAACGATGTCATTTACTACAATGCTTGCTGGGATATCTGCAAGGAGCTTGCTCCCTGTAACGAGTGGGACAAGATGGAATTTGGCCCGGTAACGAACCTTGCTCAACTTGCATACATATCCCTGTATGAATTTGCTAATGAGAATTTAGATCTGGAGGAATTACTTAACGAAACACTTAACGAAAATGCATAATCTAAAAGTTCTTATCGCCAAGACAATCGCCTCTGCTGCGATTATCTTTACCCTTATCGGTAGCCTTGCTTTTGTTGAATTTCTAATTAGCTTATAAAATGATCTTTACATACAACGACCTAAAGTTCTGGCTCGAGCAAGCCGACCTACTCCCACAATCCTACTGGGATGCTCTGGAGGATTACGATCCGGATGAAAAGAATAGCGATGAGATCCTCGCTAAGTGGCTTGGCTTTGTTCACGTTGCTGACTTCTACGAGTACGAGATGCAAATTACCTACGTAGAGGAATCGTATAACGAGGATGGCTATACCAATACCACCGCCTACCCTACTACGTCTATTTACCGAGACGTTCCGGGCCTGGATAAAGACATCTACGCTAAGTGGATGAACTGGGCAACCCAAGTAGCATCCGAGGAATGAACAAAGAAATGATATACATAGAGCCCGGAGATATATTATCTTACGGGTACAATGCAGACCAACTTGCAGTAATGCTATACTTTAATGGCTTTAGAGCTGGTGCGGATGGCATAGAGGAATTTATGATTGACTTCCCGATGCACGAAGATTACTACGATGCAATGAAACACTACTGCAGTCGATACGAAGAATATATGATTAAAAAATTTGCCGAAAAATGAAATACGAAACTATCTCCCAACTGCTCCGAGAGATGACAACCTGTGGTCTGTCTGAATCAATCCTAAAGGATATCGAAACAATCGAGCAGGTACACCTACGCTTCGCCTACCACGATGCTCCGCTTGGTGTTCCGTTCGAGGATTGGTATGCAGCAACATTCAAAACAGAAACAAAATGAAAATAATAGAATTACTGGATGGCAGCACTTGGGATATGCAGACTATCCTCGACAAGATGCAGGATGACCAATTCTACTACGGAGATCTGGGAAAGAATGCCCTATCCTCCAGTGCTTGCAAGCTGCTACTGACATCACCCAAGACCTACCACTACGTTACTAAATACGGAAGCGAGGACTCCGATGCTTTTGCAGTAGGTCGCTTGGTACACTTGATGGCTCTTGAGCCTCACAAGGTAGCGGACTATGAGGTGATCGAAGTCCAGAGCAAGAACGCAAAGGCTTGGCAGGATGCGAAGGGCAAGCGTAACCTTTGCACCCGGAAGGAGTATAACGAAGCCCAGAGGATATCCGATGCGCTCCTGCGCAACGAGAACGTACTGGGTCTTATCACAGGATGCGAGTTTGAAGTACCAAAAATTGGTATGATTGGAGGCCTGCCCTTTAGGGCAAAGGCTGACATCTACGCAGATGGATTCTTGGCTGACTTAAAAACAACAACCGACCTACGAGCATTCCCTTACTCCGCAAAGAAATACGGCTACGATGTCCAAGCGTTTATCTACACCCGACTCTTTGGAGTGCCGATTGATAAGTTCTTTTTTGTCGCTATTGACAAGGCGAGTCTGGATATAGGGATCTACTCTGTGAGTCCGGAGTTTGTGGCAGAGGGAGAACGCAAGACCCTTGAGGCCATAGAATTGTACAAGCAGTTCTTTATATTAGGGGAGGACTTGGACTCATACACCATAGTAGGCACGTTATGACCGACATCACCAAATGCACAGGAGAGGGCTGCGCCCTCAAAGAAACCTGCTACCGCTTTACCGCAACAACAGGAATGTATCAGTCGTTCTTTTTTGAGGTACCAATCAAGAACGGCAAGTGTGAGTACTATTGGAATACTAACCTTTAACACCATATCGTTGAACCCAACAAAATGGTATAACCTTTAACACCAAAGAGAAATGAGAGACCAATTCATAAGGATAGCGATGGCGCAACTGCGCCCCGCTTATCCGTTCCGACCCCA
>Ga0315909_10001643_pt1 | contig 30099 bp, 28 predicted proteins | sample LakEriMetagenome_11_FD_203527 | JGI IMG/M metagenome (GOLD analysis project Ga0315909, IMG submission 203527) | Freshwater fungal communities from buoy surface, Lake Erie, Ohio, United States - Buoy 2 MA125 | ecosystem: Environmental > Aquatic > Freshwater > Lake | place: USA: Lake Erie, Ohio... | reverse complement strand
ACAAATTAAATTCTATCTTAAATAAGATTACTCATGAAAAAAAAGAAAAACCTTCAAAAAAGCAAAAATGATAGTTCAAACAATAATAACAATGTTGAATATCAAAATAATGAATCCAAAAATGATACAAGCCCTATCGTCTATCAAAGAACAAAATTAAAACATGAGTTATCAATATTTGAACGAGAATTAACAGAAAAACAAAAAGAATTTTTAAATATAGCTTTAAACAAAGATACCAAAATGGTATTTGTTAGTGGTCCTGCGGGTTCTAGTAAAACATATATCACTATATATTCTGCATTAAAATTATTGAGTCAAAAGAAAGTAAGTGATTTACTTTATATTAGAAGTGCTGTAGAAAGTGCTGATAGTAAAATTGGATTTTTGCCAGGTGAAGCAGATGAAAAAATGGCACCTTATATTCAACCTTTGTTGGAAAAATTAGCAGAATTGTTACCAAAACGAGATATTGAAATTTTACAGAAAGAAAATCGTTTGGATAGTATTCCCCTTGGATTTTTGAGAGGATTGAACTGGAATGCTAAATGTATTGTTGCGGATGAAGCGCAAAATATGACAGTAAAGGAATTAACTACTCTAATTACAAGAGTGGGGGAGTTCAGTAAAGTATTTATATTGGGTGATCCAGATCAAAGTGATATCAATGGTAAAAGTGGTTTTACTAAGATAATGAATGCTTTTGACGATGATGAAAGTAAAGAAAATGGTATTTATACATTTAAATTTACTGAAGAAGACATTGTTAGAAGTACTTTAGTAAAATATATTGTTAAAAAATTAAAAAATGTCAAACCACAATGATATATATATCTATTAAAGATATATGTCCAATAGTAAGAAAATTACTGATTTAGCTCCTTATACTGATACACAAGTTCAATCAGATGACTTGTTGTTTATTACAGATATTGCTGCTCAAGAAACTAAAAAGATTACATCAATAGATCTTGCGGACTATGTTATAAGTGCAAAGTCCGCATCTATTTATAATGGTAATTACAATGGTACTTTTACTGGCAGTTTTAAAGGTGATTTAAATGGTACTAGTAGTTGGGCAATTAATGCTTTAACTGCAGCTTATGCAGCGAATAGTTCTGGAGAATCAAATACTGCAAGTAATGTTGGAACATCTGGTGTTGGATTTTTTAAACAAAAATCAGGTGTAGATTTACAATTTAAAAATATAGTTGCGGGAACAAATTGTTCTTTAAGTGAAAACTTAACAGAAAATACAATTACTGTAAATTTAACAAGTACTACAACATCTCCTGGTGGTCCAGTTGGATCAGTTCAATTTAATGTTCCTGGAAGTCAATTTGGAGGTAATTCAAATCTTTCGTGGGATACAACTAATAATGATAGATTTACTGTAATAGGAGGCATTAATTCTACAACATTTACATCTAGTGTATTAAATGCAGTTGGATATTTAGGAACTGCTAGTTATTCAACTAGAAGTGATAATGCTAATAATTCAATATCTAGTAGTTTTTCATCTAAAAGTCAAACAGCAGAAACTGCTAGTTATTTTGCAGGAACTGGAGCGGTTCTTTCTGCCAATTCAATACAATATAACACTAAACAATCTGGAACAGGAACTTCTTGGGTTGATACTGGACTATCAATTACCATTACACCAAAATCTGTAAATTCTAAATTATTGATAAATACATCAATTGTTTTAGCGAATGGAGATGCAACTGGTAATGCAATTGCAGGTTTATTTAAAGATTCTACACCGTTACTTGAACAATTTGCAAGTGTAAATTTAACAGTTTTTGATGCATCTCCACAAACTACAACTTATTTAGATGTTGCGGGCAGTTTATCTGCTAGAACGTATGTTGTAAAAGTAAAAGGAAGTGAAGCTACTGCCACATGGTATACTAATCAATCGTCTGGTTATCCCACTTTATATTGGGCAACATCATCAATGACAATTTTAGAATTTAACATTTAATATGCCAACAACAAGTATAAAAATCAGTCAATTAGATCCTATTACCAGTTTAACTGGCAGTGATTTTTTTCCAATTGATCAAAGTAGTTCTATAAAGACTTATAGAGCTAGTTTATCACAATTACAAAATCTATTTTCTACTGGTAGTTTTACTGGATCATTAACTGGTAGAATTACTGGTACAGGCGACTCTCCTCAATTTGTAGGAACAAGTAGTTGGGCAATTAATTCTTTAAGTTCAAATAGTTCAATTAGTGGAGCTTTTTCAATAAGTAGTAGTTATGCATTAAGTTCTTCAAACGCATTGACTGCAAGTTATGCATTAAATTCAAATGCAGCAGATTTATCTGGTGTAGGTACTACAAATTATATTCCTATATGGACAGGTAATAAAACTTTAGGATCAACATCTGATTTTTATTCCGAAACAGGTTATTTTACATCTACAAGAGATTTAAAAGTTATAAAAAATGCTCCCGCATTATTTGTTACAGGTTCTGGTGGGGGATATGTAGCAGTAAGAGCGGAATATAATAGTGCTTTAATGTTACAAAGCGCTCAATCATCATCACAAGATGGTTGGATGATGATAGTAAGTGCAGATGATGCAAATGCTGCTCCGGGAGTTCCATATGATATTAGAGGAAGATTAGATTTAACTACTGTTAGTGCATCTTCACAGTTTATATCTAAACAAGTAACTGATGAATCAACACCAATAACTTATGTATTGTCCACAAGATCTAATGGATTATATTATTGGCCACAACCAGGCGCACAGTCGTTATCAAGAGATGGTACATTTAATATTGGTGTAGATACTAGCAATCCAAATACAGATACTAGATTAAAAATACAAGTTTATAGTGGAAGCAGTGTGTCAAATCCACAGACATATCATATTAGAAAAGCAATTGAAGTAACTTACGGAAGTGGTTCAACCTTAAATACTACATTCTGTGTAAGTAGTAGTGGACAAGTATATTCTACTGGATATAATGTAATTAGTAGTTCAAATTTTGCATATACAAGTTCTCTTAAATCTGGAAGTTTTGCAGTAATAGAAGATAATAGTATAATGTTTTTATTTGCTAGAAGTGCAAATGGTACATTACGATCTGCAAGTTTGGCATAAGAAAAATTTGAATTTTTTCTCAATTAAATGATATATATAATTTAGATGACTAAAACAGTTATCCGTGTATGTCCCAAAAAGAGTACATGAAAATGGGTCTAAATAGACCATTTAAGAAAGGAAAAATATATATGTCAGTAGTAAAATATCAAACAAATCCGTTATTTCGTGCAGTTCATCGTGATGAGTTTTTAACACCATTTGATCAAATTTTTGATGAATTCTTCAAAGCAAATGCTCCCAATTTTAGTCAAGACTTTGGTGCAGACTTTTTTGAAAAAGGATCGTATCCAAGAGTAGATGTTATTGATTACAGTGATAAAGTTGTTATAGAAGCTGAAGTTCCAGGTTTAAGTAAACAAGATGTAAATGTTGAAGTGGAACAGAATGTACTCACTGTCAGCGGTGGTAAAAGTAAAAATGTTACAGATTCTCAAGGTGGAAAATACATCAGAAGAGAATTAAAACGATCTAGTTTTCGTAGATCATTTACTTTGGGAGATAACATAGAAAAAGATACTGTATCAGCCACGTTTGAAAACGGTATTCTATTAATTACTCTCAATAAAGTAAAGCCTGCGACACCTGAAATAAGAAAAGTTACGATTAAATAATAGGTTATATATTTATTATATACCCTCTATTGTTATAAACAGTAGAGGGTTTTTTCTTTTCTGACTATATATACTGTATGAAAACACCATTTACCTTTGAAAGAATAGTAGGATTATCATCGTTATTTATAGCGAGTTGTGCTGCTTTTTTTAGTATTATTGGTATTGGTATGTTATTCAGTGGATCGGCAATCGCATCTATGATTATGGCTAGTTCACTTGAAATTGGTAAATTGGTTGCTACTACATTTTTATATAGATACTGGAAAAGATCACAATTATTATTAAAGACTTATCTTATTTTAGCAGTTGTTGCATTGATGTTTATTACATCTTTAGGTATTTTTGGTTATTTAACATCTGCATATCAACAATCTGCGATTGAAAACAAATTGAGTGAAGAAAAAATTCTTTATATACAAGATCAAAAGAAGATGTATAGTGATAAAATAAGTGATGCAAAGAAAAGAATTGAAAACATTAGTAAATTAAGAGTTAGTCAAGAAGAACGATTGAATGAAAGTATGACCAATGTAATCATCAGTCGTAATCCAATTCAACTAGCACAGATACAACAATCAACAAAAGAGTTTATTGATAAAAGTGAAAAGGACATAGATACTGAAAATAATAAGATTCAGTCAACTGTTGATGAAATACAAAAATTAGACAAACAAATATCAGATATTAAGATAAAAAGTGGTGGACAGAAAGATTTACAGACATTTAAATTTGTAGCAGATGAATTTGGTGTAGATATAAATAAAGTAGTAAAGTGGTTTATTATTTGTCTTATATCAGTATTTGATCCACTTGCAATTTGTTTATTATTAGCTTATAATACCACGTTGGGTGATGCAATCTATGTGAAACCTACAGTTAAAGTAGAAGAAAATCCGAGTAAAGAACCAACTTTAGAAGAAATTGTTGAACAGGCAAAAGAAGAAGCCACACAAGAAGTTAAAGACGGACAATTAATAAAAGAAATTATTAGAGAAGTTCCTGTTCATATAGAAAAGGAAGTTATAAAAGAAGTACCTATAGAAAAAGAAGTAATAAAAGAAGTGATGGTAGATAACAGTTATAAACCTAATCATTTTAGTTTTTAAATTAAAATTACTAGATTAGTAATAATTATTTGATTTTAGAAATTTTTACGATATATTTAATTATCAGTTTACTATTAAAATATTATGGACGAATTTGATATAAAAGAAGTATTGGATATTCTCAAAGAAGCAGAAAAGAACCAAGATTGGGATTTAGTGAATGAAGCAATATCATTTATGGAAGAATATCTTGATAATGAAGACGGTTCAGAATATGATTGATTTATGTTAACACTAATAATAATACTCACAGTAGTATTGACGGTTTCAATATGCGCAAACATTTATTTTTTCATTAAAATGAATGATTTATTGGATGTAATAGAAACAATGCAACAATGGAGTGATCAATATCAAAATTTGGTAGAGAACACATATCGTAAATTAAAAGAAATTGATGAAAAACAAATTTTTGAAAAAGACGATGATGTTGGTTTTGTTTTTTCAGAGATAGTTAGGCTGATTGAATTAATCAAAGAAAAATCTAAATGAAAAAATCCAAGAAAAAAATGAAGGTTTTAAAAAAAAGAGATGTTAAGAAAAAAGTTTTAAAAAATCTTAATAAAAAAGTCTCGGTAAAATCAACAAAACAAAAAAAGAAAATGGTTATAAACAAAGTTAAGAAAGAAAAGAAAGTTATTCCTATTAAAAAGGAAAAAAATATTAGGAAACCAACTCCTAAAATTATCATTGAAGAACCTTATGTAGAACCTGAATCTCCTAAAAAGAAATCTACAGAAAAGATGTATTTCACTAAGGATACAGAAATGTATATTATTAAATACAATAAAGAAGAAGATCAAAATATCAGAAATGATATTTACGAAACTCATATTAAAAATGCATTTGAAAAGTTGGTAGAAAATGTATTTAACACATTCAAATTTACATATTTTGATAATAGTCCTATTGAAATTCAAAAAGAAACAGTAGCTCATTTGGTTTCTAATATGAATAAATTTGAAGAAGGTAAAGGTAAAGCATTTAGTTATTTTAGTATTGTTGCCAAAAATTATCTTATTTTCCATAACAATGGCAATTATAAAAAATACAATCAACACGTAAACATTGCTGATACTCCGAGTGAATCTTCAGTATGTTTGCAAACCGTTGATCCACATCATAAAGATGTAGAAACCAATGAATTTCTTAAATTGATGGTTGATTATTGGGAAAGAAATGTTGGTCGTATTTTTACTAAACAAAGAGATTTAAATATTGCTAATGCTGTAATAGAATTATTTAGAAACTGCGATAGAATTGACGCATTTAATAAAAAAGCATTATATCTCTATATTAGAGAAATTTCATCATGTAAGACGCAACAAATTACTAAAGTGATAAATAAAATGAAAAGTTATCAAAGAGTAATTGCTCAATCTTATTTAGATAGAGGTAAATTAAATTGATAGTGTAATTATTCAAATCCATATCTATTTATAGGTATGGATTTAGATTTTGAATTATATAAAGGTAAGAAATATTCAAACTTACTTAAAGATGTTGTAATCAATTCTGAACAGAAAAAAGATCAAATTGATATCTTAGTATCTGATTTAAGAAGTATGATTAAAACACCAAATGATGCTATTGTCATCGTTCCTCTCATTAAAGATTACTTGGATGTAAGTGTAAGGAACGATGAACAATTAGTGAAATTAGCAGCAATAGTACAAAGATTAGTGAGCAATGATAATAAAGGTGCTGAAGAAGTAGGTGGATTATCAGAAGAAGAAAGACAACAGTTAATGGCTGAAGTTGGGAAAATCACCGAAACAATGAATACTCCAATAGAAATTAAGAAATAATATGCCATATTTTAATATTAAATCCTCTCCAATTAGTTTTGGACAATTAAACAATATTGGATTATCTGTTGGAAATCAAACAAGTAATACTAATTCCACGAATGAATTTTATGAATTAGAGCCTGCAATCGTATTGGATGTAATCTTGGATGAAACTCATTCTGAAATAGTAAATAAAAGACATTTGGTGGATATTAGAAATATTCCAGCAAACTATAAAAATGAATTGCCTAACCAAAAAGATATAGATTATAGTTATATAGGTGCGTGTAGAGTAAGATTGTGTTTTTCACAACAAGGATTGGAAAAAGAAAAGTTATCATGGGCATTTCCGATGGAATCAACTGGTATAGTAGAATATCCACTATTAAATGAAGTTGTAATTGTTGTAAAGTATTTAGATAAATTGTTCTATACAAGAAAATTAAATTTAAATGGATTTATTAATCAAGAATCTAATTTTCGTCTTGAAAAATTTTATGGTAATAATGATGGAAATAAAGATTTAGTATCGGAAGATGGATTGAAAACAGAATCGGTTGAAGGTCCAGTATCATTAAATTCATTTAAAAAAATTTCAAATAATCAAGTAAAAGGAGTACTTGGTGCTTATTTCTTAGCAAATTCTAAAATTAGAAAATTGAGAAGATATGAAGGGGATACAGTACTTGAAAGTCGTCATGGACAATCAATTCGTTTTAGTGCTTATGATAATATAAGAGAAAATGATAAAGGTTTTTATTCTGATTATAAAGGTGATCCTACTGTAAATAAATCAAATGAAGGTTGTGGAAACCCGATGGTGTTGATTAGAAATAGACAAAGAAAATTATCATTGGATAAACCTATTTCAGATAATTCAAAACTTCCACCTATTCCAGCAATTATAGATTCGCAAAAAAATGCTGGGGGATTAATTGATGAAGATATAAATCACGATGGCAGTTCTATTCATATCACTTCTGGGTTGACTAAATCCAAATGGAGAACAACATGTTATAAATCCATATTTCAACAGGGAAAAGAAGAACAACCATTATTTTCTCCAATTGGTTCTACTGCTTTTAATTTTGATATAGAAAATTTAAAGGGAGATCAAATTGTAATTAATACAGATAGATTGATTTTAAGCAGTAGATTCGGAGAAACACTACATTTTTCAAAAGAAAGATATGGAATTGTAACTGACAGTGAATATACAGTTGATGCACATGATCAAATTGTTATGACTACAAACAATAAAACTGTATTTAATAGTCCTGCCATTTATTTGGGACAATATGGTCAAACCAATGAACCAGTATTATTGGGTCAAACTACTGTGGATTGGTTATACGATTTATGTAATTGGTTATTAAATCACGTTCATTGGTATAATCACACACATCCAAAGACTGGCAATGCAAATCCAAATAAAACTCAAGAATCAGTTCAAGATCAACAATTGAAGTTTTTAAGAGACAATCTTGATAAATTAATGAGTAGACGGGTATTTGTTACAGGTGGCGGATATGCTCCAGGCGTAGATGGTGTAACTCCTGAAGGAATCAAAAATGCAACTGCTCCAATATCAGTGAATATAGTATCAGGTCAAGGATTACCGGGTATATTTAAAGGAAAAGTAAGACGGGAAGGTCCAGTAGAAGTACAATATGAAGAAAGTTAATTATGATTAATAAATTAAAATCATTTGTTGATATTGATCCTGCTTTACCTGGTCCTCCAACTGAAGGATCTAATGGTTTGAAATTTGTTACTGCGTTAAAATCTGATGTTTCAAGTAAAGTGGGTGGTTCAATAGATAAATTTGCATCAAAAACACAACTTTCAATTGGTGATACGGCTGGTAATTTTGTTGGCGGAACAATACAAGGAGTTGGCAATTTTTCAAAAGATGTTTTAAGTGGTGTTGATACTGGTATTTTAGGAAATGCCGCATCTAAAGTTTATGGTGTTGTAGGTAATGTTACATCAAAAGTTGATAGTATAACAGGTGGTGTTATAAGTAAAACAACCGATATTGCAGGTAACATTTTAAATAAAACAGAAAATGTAACAAGTGGAATTACGTCAAAAGTTGGTATGGTTTCTGATACAATTTCAGAAAAAACAGATGGTTTAGTAAACGTACCAGATTATAGTCCTTATAATTTTGATGCAAATAATATAACAAATAAAAATGTAGATCGTTTTACAGGAAAAGTAACAGATAAAGTTACAGATAAAACCGCTTCAGTTATTGGAAATGTTGGATCTAAACCATTAGACGTAATTGGAAAAGTAGAGGATAAATCAATTGTAGTAAATGAAAAAGTAGGAAATGTTATAAACACCGTCTTAGACAGTAGTGTAGGTGAAAAAGTAGGTGGTTATGTAGGATCAAAAGTGGGAGAATCAGTTGGTTCTAAATTAGGATCTACTATTGGTGGATATTTACCTACAAATAAAATAGCAAATACTATAGGATCAAATTTAGGAAGTGTGGGTTCAAGTGTTGGTAAATATACGGGAAAGAAAGTAGGCATTCAGACCCAATCTAAACTTAAACAAACAATAGGTAAACGTGTAAAAGTTGTAAAAATACCAAAATTACCTGATCCATCTTCAATAAATAACAAAATAAATAATACAATAGGTAATATTTAATGATAATTATATAGAGTATGAAAAGCAATGAATTAAAAGAACTAATTAGATCTGTAATTAAAGAAGAGTTAAATAAAACATTACCTACTTTAATTCCAAAAGTATTGACTGAGATATTGTCAGGAAATCAATCAAGTGTAATTCAATCTACTGAACCAACAAATTTAACTAAAAATGTAGTTAAAGAATCAGTTCAAAAGCCAAAAGAAGTTAAGAAATATTCAAGTAATCCAGTTTTAAATGAAATTTTGAATCAAACTGTTGTAAAAATACCAAGTGAAGGTTCAATGGCTGGACTTGATTCATCTTTTAAATCACAAGCATTTGCAGGTATGAGGATGAATGAATCGGTTGAAACACCACAACAAGCTGCTCCTGTAACTGAAGAACAAGGTAAAGTAATGAATGTTCTTAATAGAGACTTTAGAAGTTTAATGAAAGCTGTAGATAAAAAGAAACAACATGGAACTTTAGGTTCTGGTATGGTATCAATGGGATAATATGAATCCAATAGGACTTACATTACCATTTCAGATTGGTAAAAATGGATATTTTCAACAGAGTTATGATACTTTAACTCAGGTAAAAGCCAATATTACTAATTTGTTAAGAACCAAAAAAGGGGAAAGACGGATGAATCCTAATTTTGGATCTGGTTTACAAGAATATCTATTTGAACAAAATATAGATGAATCTCCTGATATAATAAAACAGATTATAACTGATGAAGTTAAAAATTATGTGCCAGGCGTAACAGTAAATAAAGTGGATATTAATATAGCAAATCAAGAAAAAAATAAACTTACAGATAGTTATATATTATATATAAAAATACAATTTACGATTAATAATCAAACTGATACTGTTAGTTTGAGAATTAGTCAAAATAATATATAATTATGGCAGACATTATACAAAAGTCTTTTAATAGTTCCCGTAGAGAAATTAAGTATCTTAATAGAGACTTTTCTTCTTTTAAATCATCTTTAATTGAGTATTCAAAAACATACTTTCCAAGAACATATAAAGATTTTAGTGAAGCATCTCCTGGTATGATGTTTATTGAAATGGCATCTTACATAGGAGATGTTCTATCATATTATACTGATTATCAATTTAAAGAAAGTTTAATGCCATATGCAGAAGAAAGAAAGAATGTTCTTGCATTAGCAAACTATCTTGGATATAAAACAAAACCAACTAAATCTGCTACTACAAACATTGATTTATATCAATTAATTCCATCTACTAAAGATTCTAATAATAATTACATTCCGGATAACAACTATGCTCTTAAAATAAGAGAGTATATGGAAGTGTCAAATGAAAGTGGTGTAAGTTTCATTACAACTGATCCTGTTGATTTTTCTCTTGATAGTAAATTTTCTCCTAGAGAAGTAACTGTATATTCAAGAGATAATTATGGTGTACCACAATTTTTCTTATTAAAGAAATCAGTAAAAGTAATTGCAGGTAAAATTACAACTAAATCATTTACAGTAGGAACTGCAGTACCATTTTATAAAATATCATTTTCTGAACTTAATGTTATTGATATAATTGATGTAAGAGACAGTGATAATAATAAGTGGTATGAAGTTGATTATTTGGCTCAAGATTTAATCTTTACCGAAACTGAAAATACGGATTTTACTAATAATACTTATGTTCAATATTCAGCCGAAGTTCCAAAGTTAATTAAAAGTTTTAAAACATCTAGAAAGTTTGTGACAAATGTTACTGCAAATAATGTAACATATCTTGAATTTGGTGCTGGTACAGATGCGACTTCTGACGAAGTAATTTATCCAAATTCCGAATTGGTTGGTGTAGGATTGCAAAATATCAATAATTTGAATTTAAATTATGATACCAGTAAATTGTTAAATTCAGAAACATTTGGACAAGCACCTTCTAATACGGTATTGACTGTACAATATTTGGTTGGTGGCGGAATATTATCAAATTCTCCATCTGATACCATCAAAAATATATCTTCAGTAACATATCTTAATGATACTACAGGTTTAACTCCGTCTCAAAATTCTTTATTAACTACAGTTAAAAATTCATTGAGAATATCTAATCCAAATCCTGCAGTTGGTGGACAAAATGAAGAAAGTGTAGAAGAAATAAGACAAAATGCTTTGGCTAATTTTGGTTCACAAAATAGAACAGTAACAGTAGATGATTATGTTTCTAGAGTATATTCAATACCACCAAGATTTGGTTCTATTGCAAAAGTAATGGTAATTCCAAATTCTGATTTATCAATTTCAACAAATCAAACATTATTAAGTGGATTTGTAAACAACGAAAATCAAACAACTTTAATCAATAATAGTTTGGAAAATAATTATAGAAAAGTAAATTTCGATGTATCAAATCCATTTAGTTTGAATTTATATGTTTTGAGTTACAATTCAAACAAAAATTTGACACAAACCAACGAAGCGTTGGTATACAACATTAGACAATATTTACAAAAATATAAGATTATATCAGATAGTGTTAATATAATTGACGGTTATATTATTAACATCGGTGTTGATTTTAAGATTTTAGTTTATAATAATTTCAATAAAAAAGAAGTTTTGGATCAATGTCTTCAAAAGGCCAAAGATTTCTTTAATATTGATAAGTGGTATTTTAATCAACCAATCAACATTAATCAATTTGAATTGGAATTAGCTAAAATTGAAGGAGTACAATCTGTTGCGGAAGTAACATTTAAAAATCTTACTCAAAATGATGGTGAATATTCACCACATGAATACAATTTATTTGAAGCAACACACAATAAGATTATATATCCATCATTAGATCCGTCAGTATTTGAAGTCAAATATCCAGATAATGATATCAGAGGTGCAGTAATTTAATAAATTTATCATTAAAAGTCTTATAAATTTCATACTTATATTTATATAATAGAGTATGCACACATTTATATTTCCAAAACAAGACACATTCATAACTAACGAAACTGGTTATGCCGATAAAAATTTTGGAATTGACGAAATTTTAGAATTAAAAGCACAAAATCAATTAGTAGAAAACGTTGTTTTTTATAGTTCTTCTAGTCTTTCTGGAAGTTATTCTACATTTGATGTTATAAATTATAACGGAACAATTTCTGGAAGTTATATATCAGGAGCTGCAGAATCATCAAACATATTTGTCAGTGGATCATCCCAATTTAAATCAACTAATTATAATGGATATGTATCTGGAACATATGGTGCAGGTATTCCAATAACATCAAGTTTAACCAATTATAATGGTTCTATTACTGGCAGTATCAGTGGAAGTATAATAGGATCATTCACTGGATCATTTTTAGCTGCTAGTGGATCATTGGTTAATTTTGATGGATGTATAAATGGATTGTTACAAGGAACTCAAAGTGTTTATAACCCAACAACAAATTTTACAAATGATCCTGAATTTAGTAGAATTTTGATTCAATTTGATTTAGCTTCAATTTCAAGTTCTCTTTTGTCAGGTGATATAAATAATGGATCTAAATTTTTCTTAAAATTAAAAGCGTCTTCTACAAGTGAAGTGCCATTGGACTATAAAATTTATGCATATCCAGTTAGTAAGAGTTGGGATATGGGTATAGGAAGATATGATACGGACGGAATTGGTAGTTTCGGGGCTAGTTGGTATTATAATACTACACAAAATACAGCTAGTTTATGGTATTCACCTACAGCATCTTCAGTAACATATAATTTTAGTGATTATTTATTAACTTCAAGTTTTGGATCATCATCATTTCAAAATGGTGGAGCTACTTGGTTTTATAATGTACCATCAACATATTCACAACCAACATCAAATACATCATCATCATTTTATAATACTTTAAGTTCGTCTGTTTATATATCTTCATTTTGTTCATCATCATTGAGTGGAAGTTCGTTAATTTGTTCACAATCATATTCATATAGTACTTCTGATATTTATATGGATGTTACACCAATTGTTAAAGGTTGGATATGTGGATGTGTACCAAATAATGGATTCATTTTAATCAGTTCTCTTGAATTGATTCAATCAAATGATATAAATTCTAGTATTAGATTTTTTAGTAAGGAAACAAATACAATTTATCAACCATATTTAGATGTAAAATGGGATGATAGTATATATTCTTCAGGTAGTTTAATACCATTAACAGGATTTAATCCATATACAGTAGTTGTTAAGAATGTGGGTAGAGAGTATAAATTTGGAAGTGTACCTCGTATAAACATATTTGCGAGAGAAAAGGCACCACTAAAGAACTTTGTTAAAGGATATCAACAAAGTCAATATTTAAGCTCAAGTTTATTACCTTCTGATTCTTATTATGCGATTAAAGATAATGAAAGTGAAAATTTCGTAATTGATTTTGATGATTATACAAAATTAAGTTGTGACGGTGCAATTCATTATTTCAGATTAGATACAACTGGTTTACCTGTTGAAAGATATTACAGAATTTTAATAAAAACAGAAATTAACAGTGAAATCGTAATATTTGATAACGGAAATATATTTAAAGTATCAAGATGAGTATAAAATCACAAATCAATGACTTTTTATTAACAGGCCAATTCACTAATAATATTGATGAATTTGGCAATGTAAATTTGTATATTAGTTCAAGTAACGCAAATGAACAATATATTGCATTTGAATTGATAAATTTTAATTATAAAAAAGAGGAAATTGAAAATTTATACGATGTAGGTATTACAGAAATACAAACAGAACCTATAGTTCAAAAACAAGTATTTGATCAATCTTTCTTAACAGAATATAATAAAGTATTGTATGAAAACCAAGATTTGAAAGAAAAATTAAATCAATTGGTTGATGAAGTACAATCAGATCCATCTAAATCACAATTAAGTGCGGCAAGAGATTTAATAGTAGAATTAAGAATTAAATTAAAACAAGGAAATAAACCAGAGGATTTTTCTAATGAATTTCCATTTAATTTAAAATCTGAAAATGAATAATTTATGGCATTTCCATTTCCAACAATATCATCAAATAGTGGATCACTAAATAGTGGTTCTTACTTTTTACAAAACGATTTGGATACATTTGTTGATGTACCATTTCAAGAATATTATTTTGGAAATTCGGAACAAGATATTATTGAATTCAGTGTATATGACATTGAAGGCAATATCAATGTATGGAAATATTTACCAGTTGCAACAACATATACAGTATTAAATAAAACATACAAAGATGTTGACAATAACACACTAACTTATAGTTACAAACAATACAATAGCAGTTATACGATTGCATTTAATAAAAATATATTATTAAGTACACTTCAAGATTTTTCTGGTTCAAATATCAATTCCGGCAATCATGTCGCAAGTTATAATTTTATTAGGAATATCGCTGGTAATCCTGATTATCAACTTTATATTAAAGAAATTTCTCCAAGTAGAAAAGAAATTAAATTAACATCATCATTTAAATTAGATTTAACAAAAGAAGAAAATATACTTGTAAATCTTCAATATCAAGCATTTGCCAGAAAAGCAGTATTAATTAGAGATACAATTCCTTTATTTAATTACTTTTTAGATTCATACCAAATCTATAAAAATAGTGATTCTTTAATTAATAACAACAAACCAATTTTTACACTATTAAGAACTAATTTTGGATTTAAATCTGATGCAGATATACTTGCATTTTTAGATGATACTTATAACGGATTTAATCGTCCTTACGTAAATTCTCAAAATGGACAATTAATAGAAAATAGTTTTGAAGGTACAAAAAATTATATTAAGGATTGGTTATATACTTATTATAAATCAATTTATTCATTTGAACAGATTAAGACACAATTTAAGTATATAGTTCAAAAGTCAATATCAATTAGATTGAATCAACTCAATTCATATTATACAAATAATATCGAATTGACAACACAAGTTGAGAATTTCATCACTGATTTATTCTTTACAAATTTTATTTTAAATGTAGTTGATACTGTTCAAGTTTATCATAATAATAAGTTGTATGCATATTTGAAGAATGCATTAAATTTTGGCAATGATACATTTTATACTGTATTAAATTATACATTCGTAGAAGAAGATGGTAATACAAATATTATTGTAAAATTATTTGATGAACTACCATTAAATGTTTCTTTAAGAGACAAATGTTGGATTTCAAATATATCACTTATACCAGTAATTCAAAAGTTTGTAATCAATGTTCCAATTGTTAAAAGAACTTTTAAAATATCTGGTCCAAATTTCAAAATACCAACTGATTCATATAAGAGTTCTCCCGTAAATTATCAAAATTCGAATGATCTAAAATTAGATAATACAACGAAGAATGATGTTGAATTTTATAAGAAATTAAATAATATCAATGTTGATTATTCAAATTTTTCTAACTTTATAGTATTTAGTTCGGCTGAATTAAGAACCAAGTTATTTTTAAACAAAGTAACCTCTATTAATCAACTCAATAAGTCAATTAATTCTATATTGACTACTCTATCCGCATCTGCAGCGAATAGTGCGTCATCTTATACACTATTAACTTCATATCCATTTATTAGTGCATCATATGCAGAAGAAGTAAATCAATATCAATCACAATTAAATACTATATTTAATTCATTTGATGGATATGATTCATATTTGTATCAAAATATTACTTTGGTTAGTGGTAGTACAACATCATTTGTTAGTGGTGCATATGTACAAAACTACAATTATCCAGATTATATTGAAAATGCAATTGAATTTGATAAGAATAACAGAGATAGTCTTGTAAACAATACACCTGAGTATATTTTATTGGATGATAACAATACTGATTATTTGATATTCTTATCAATGATTGGACATCACTTTGATAACATTTACTTGTATATTAAGAACTTTCCAACACAACAATATGTTGAAAATAATCTATCATCAAGTTATGTAAGTACAGTTGCTAATACTTTATTACAACAATTTGGATGGAATCCAATTAGTTCATTTGACAATTCATCTATTGAAGCTAATTATTTGACGGGTTCAAATGCATATTCTGATTATGACAAGTTAAAGATAATTTGGAATAGAATTCTAAAAACTCTTCCACTGATTTATAAAACTAAGGGAACAGAAGAATGTATTAGAACAATATCCAACATATATGGAATTCCTCGTAGTTTGTTGAATGTTAAAGAATATGGTGGTAATAAGATATCAGATGAAGATAATTCGTCTTACACATACCAAAATAAATATTATTTTACAAAGTATACCAGAAATGGTGATGCGATCATAATTCCAGTATTTGGTTCATCCAATTATGTTAATTCAATTGAATTCAAATTTAGAATTGACAGTGATTATATTTACCCACAAAATACTAAAGTCACTCTTTTAAAGACTACTAATTGGGATGTATCAATCAAAAAGGAAATTAAAGATACTTTTGGAAAATTAAAATTTGATTTATCGCCGGCGGGAGCACCAACTGATTATATTGAAAGTGATTCTTTACCATTATTTAATGGAAATGTATTCAATGTTTTAATAAAACAAATTAACTTATCTGCAAGTTATGATACTGGTTCGGGCGGACAATTACCATATCAATATTCATTGAGAGTAACATCAGTTGATAATGATGAAATTGTATTTGATAGTAATAAATCAATTATTAGTGGTACAGATGCAATTAATTATTCTTTTAATGATATTGGTTTACTTTATGTAGGAAATTATACAGGAGGAGGAAATTTATTCCAAGGAAATATTGACAAAATAAATCTATGGAAGCATGAATTGGATGACGAATCATTTATAGAACATTGTAAGAATTTTGATTCTTATAAAACAAACAATGATAGTACAACGTATGATAACTTGTATTTTAGATACAGTTATGATTATCCAGTTAATATGTACACTGGCTCTGCACCTGCATTCTTTCCTGTAAGAAATGCAAATAAATTATATTCACAATATACAGGATCGGCTTATAACTTTGCACAAAATACTACTACACAATCAAATTGTTTAACTGTATCTGCATCACTCTATCCATATCAATTTGATGAAATTGAAATTAATCAAAACATTAAATTGGGACAATATGGTCCTAATAAATTTAAGAATGTAAAGATTAATAAAGCAACACAAACGGTTGAAGCAAGATTAATGCCTAATGAAACTAGTGTTGTAAACAACTTAGTAACTACAGATTCAAATTTATTGGCAGTTTATATTTCACCATTTAAAGTAAGAGATGATGATATTTTGAATTTCTTAGGTGAATATGATATAATGGATTTAATCGGTAATCCTTCAAACATTTTTACTGACAATTATGAAAATTTACAAACATTAAGAGACAATTATAACAAGTATAATTTATCTGAACAAGTCTTATATCAGGAGTTTATGACTCTATATAAGAATTATTTTGATGGATCTTTCTTTGAAACAGTAACACAATTGCTTCCTGCAAGAAGTAAAGTTATAGATGGTGTATTAATTGAACCAAGTCTTTTAGAAAGAAACAAATATCAAAGTCATCCAATTGATAGCGCTATTGCATATGATTTAAACAGTTATTATCAACCACTTAGAAATTTTTCTGCTTCGTTTGAAAGAAATTATAGAAGCACAAGTCAAGTTAATTTAAGTAAAAATGGATCAAATTTTCCATTTACTTCTTCTACATATGGTCCATTGACATCATCAATGCATCCCGCATCATATACATCTAATAACTATACAACATTCCAGTTCTCTAGTTTGAATTATGATACGAGATTGAGTGTATTTTCTATTAGTGGTTCATTTTCTAATAAATTTGAAAGTAATTATATTTATAGAAACAACAAAAAAGTGTATTTGTTTGGTACAAATCCAAATACCAGTTTAGAAAATTCTAGCAGTAAATTTGTAAATACTTATTCTTATGTAAATGTTAATTCAGCATCTTTATTTAATACATATGACAATAATTCTTCTATTTTTGATACTGAATCATACCCTATAGGACATTATTCATTGAAAAGAAGAATCTCAAGATTTTCAACCAATCAATATTTCGTTAATTCTTCAACTGGATCACTTTATAAAAAATCTAGTCAAACTATATATACAACTGTAGATGATAAAGGCAATAGTGATAATTCGTCACCAATTGAAAGAACTCAAATAAATCTACAAGTTTCTGAAAATTCATTGATTAGTTCATAAAAAAGATTTAATGAATAATATTTATTGATAAATATACTTATATTATATGGCATATCTAGATAACAAAACTATAACAGTTGATGCGATTTTAACCCAAAAAGGTAGACAATTGTTAGCAAAGAACGGTTCTTTGAACATTACATCATTTGCTCTTGCGGATGATGAAATTGACTATAACTTATACAATTCAACACATCCACTTGGTAGTGCATTTTATGATATTGCTATAAGAAACACACCAGTATTGGAACCATTTAGTGATGAAACACAAGTAATGAAGTACAAATTGGTGACGTTGCCATCAGGAGTAACTGCAATTCCAGTAATTTCTATCGCACAAACAAGTATTATAACCAATAGATTGAACACAAGTGAATTTATAATTTCACCAAGTACCAATCCAACATATAATACAACACTAGGATATACTGCTATATTGGGAAATAAGAATGCCGGAACATTATTGGTAACAGAAACAAATAGTATTAATTCTACAAGTGCTACTGTTCCAAGTTTTGCTGGTGATGCCGTAACTGCTGCTTCTCAAGTAGTAGTTGGTAATAAGTTTAAATTCTTACCAAATAACGCTTTGACATCTACTATAACTACAACATTAACTATCATTGGAAATGAAAGTGGTGGTAGTTTAACAATTCCAGTTACCATAACAGTTTAACCGATTAATAAAATATGATTTTTAAAAACTTTGAATCTACAGATATAGTAGCAGGAAGAATAAATACAGTTTCTTCTGGATTTTGGGTTGACGGTAATTATGCCGTAACACAATCATCTTTTACAACATCATCTACTCAAGTAGTGTTGACTGGTTCAAACCAATATGATGTTCAAAATGGGTTGTATTATTACAATGTATATTATCAAAATCAACCACACTTTTCAATAACATATGGTGATTATTATGGTTCTGGTTCTTCTATAACAGATTCAACATCATTATATATTCGTCCAACACAAGCAATTTATAATCAATATAAGAATATATTGTTGACACCAGATGATAAATATTTCAATTTTAAATCAGGCAATTATACAGTATCTACAGCCACTGATACAACCACATCTGTTACTGGATCTGGTATTGTAGTATTGAATTTTTCCGCAGATAAATACAAAGATCGTGTAGATGAAGGACAAATTGAATTTAGTATTAGTGGTGCTAATGGAATATTTACATTTATTGATGATTCTTCAGTAGTCAAAAAACAATTGGATGTTTATAATATCATTAGCGGTAGCGTAAATGATGGTGTACCATCTGCATATTCAAATTCAGGAGTAATTACATATAATTCTATTGGATTATTTTATCCAAAGACTGGAACAGTCGTATTCAATGCAGGTGCAATTAGTTCATCTGTTGGTGTATCTCTTACAGGTTCATTTGCAAGTGTTTCTGATCAAACTAATACATACGCATTGAATCAAAGAACCATGTTCCAAGCAATTACTAAATGTACTACCAAGACATTTAAAGTAAGAAAATCTGAATATTTACCATCTGCTCAATATTTCGTAAGAGTAAAGAATCAAGATTACAATTATACTAATAATCCAACGTTCATTGCAAATGGTACTACTGATAGTTTAAACGGTGTAGTATTAGCAAGAGGTTCTATTAAGATTAGTGATTTTGTAAATAATCCTACGACATATATTACTACGGTTGGTTTGTATGATAGTGATAATGAACTTGTAGCTGTTGCTAAATTGAGTCAACCAACACAAAAAACTTTTGATAGTGAATTGTTGATTAGAGTTAGACTTGATTTTTAAACTAATGGATAAATGATAAAAAGTCTAAATAGAGATGATGTCCAAGTTACCCCATTTGTTGCTAAAAAACTCTGGAATCCTACAAATATTGAAGCTACGGATTTGATATTATGGATGTCCGGATCATTAAGTGGGTCAATATCTCATATTTATATTGATTATGGTGACGGTACAAGTTTACCCACAACGAACAGTTATTGTGATTTAGCATTACAACAACAAAGTGAGGATTTTGTTCAATATCATCGTGGTTTAAACATTACAGGTACATTTTTTCCCGTTGGAAATCAATATTATAATTCGGCATCTAATCCAACTAATACAGATGGTACTTATATGCGATTAGTATATAATACCAATAAACAATTATTTTATAATACTTATAACAATCCAGTTCAATTGTGGGGTGTAGAAAATTTCAATTTAGATACTACGTACAGAATTTTGACGGATGTAATGGATGTATTTACTATTCCTACAATTAAATTTGGGGAAAAGATTTCACCTTATAGTGTAACAATAATTGATAATCAATATGATGCTAATTATGTAATCGTAGATGATGGAAATGAAAATTTAATACTTAGTGGAAGTTATTTCTCTACTTATCAAGAAAAATATTCAAATGAGAGTTGTATAAATGAGTAATATAAATAAAAATGTATTTTATGGATATTCAGTGGACATAAATAATGTTTATGCTGTTGTTGGTAATTATGCATATGCAAAATTTACCAACAATAATATTGTATGTACTGACATAGATGATCCACCAACTCCAAGTCCTGTTCCATCGCCAGTGCCTAGTCCTGTACCAAGTCCAGTGCCTAGTCCTGTACCAAGTCCTGTACCTAGCCCTGTTCCATCACCGGTTCCAAGCCCTGTTCCATCACCGGTTCCAAGCCCTGTACCAAGTCCAGTGCCTAGTCCGGTTCCAAGCCCAGTGCCTAGCCCTGTACCAAGTCCAGTTCCATCACCGGTTCCAAGCCCAGTGCCTAGCCCTGTACCAAGTCCAGTTCCATCACCGGTTCCAAGCCCAGTGCCTAGCCCTGTTCCAAGCCCAGTGCCTAGCCCTGTTCCAAGCCCTGTACCTAGCCCTGTTCCATCACCAGTGCCTAGTCCTGTACCAAGTCCAGTGCCTAGTCCGGTTCCATCGCCAGTACCTAGCCCTGTACCATCACCGGTTCCAAGCCCAGTGCCTAGCCCTGAACCAAGTCCAGTTCCATCACCGGTTCCAGGACCATATTATTACCTATCGTTTACATTTACTAATGGAAGTAGATGCGATCAATCAAACGTCGTAAATCAAATTGTTGGATATTATAGTTTTGTTGATGGTGGATATATGACTTCAACTGCCGAATTAACATATCCAACTGCCACATTTTTAACAAATTACAGTATAGGTGATGTATCAATCAATGAATCATTTAGAGACAATTGTATTAACGATATTTATTCGGGTAACACCACTGATGTAACAATTACTACTAGAAATAAATATGACGAAGTGTTTGTTGACCCACCAGGAGAATATGAATGTGCTAGTCCATTAAATGTTAATTCAACTGATAGAAGTATACCATTGAATGCATTAGCTAGTATAATTAAATCTCAATACTTAGCTGATAATACAAAGGGATTAAGTTCAGGTAATCCATTCGTATATAATTTAATAGATTCGTAACATATGATTACAATACCAATCGCAGTTGCAAATGACAGTTTTAGATGGCAAATTAGTTTTTTTGAATTCCAACATAAAAAAATATATGGTGACGATGCAAAAAACAAATCATTGGTATTAATTGTAAAAAGAAATTTTAGAGAAGAATTATTGATTAATGATATAGATTGGAATATTACACTTCCATATAAAATGGTAGATAGCATATATGACATATATCCAAATCTTATAAAAAAAAATTACAATCCAATAAATGTATATACATCGGTATTACAAGTAATTAATAATTTACATGATGAAGAATATGTAGAAATTATTGATGCTGATATGATTCATCTTAAAAAATTTGATTTATCATTGCCAAATGATGATGAAATATATGTTGATGATATTTATGAAAAATGGCACATGTTTATTAATTCAAAAAATAGATATGTAATTGAAAAATATTTAAAACATAGTGATTTTTATTATATGAACGGTGGTTGGAACTCAATAGGAAAAGTTAAAACAATGAAAAAACTTTTACCTGAAATTATTGATGTATCAATTGATATTGCAACAAACAGTGAAAATGAATTACATAGATGGTGGTCAGGAATGTTTGGTTTAAATGTAGCATGTCATAATCAAAGAATTAAAATGATAAATCATAATAGTTGTTATTATCCTAATATAAATGAAATAGATTTAAAAAAACATCATATCGCACATTATTCATGTGATCCTTTATTCAAAAAATCTCAATTTCCAAATATTGATTTTACAAAATTTAAAAATAATGAATTTTATAATTCTATAAAAGAATGGTTGATAAAAAAATAAATTTATGTATATAAAAACAAATACAACGAAAGAACAATTTGAGGAATATGGTTATGCATATTTAGAAAATATAATATCAGAATCACTATGTGAAAATTTTACTAAAATAATGTTAGAATATAAAAATAACAATAAATTGACATTTGAAAATATTTCAAATTCAGATATGTATAAAAATTCTTACGGAACAGGCAACATACCTGAAATGGAAAGTTTTTTAAAAGAAATAACTGAGGAATTCATTTCATATTTTGATTTAAGTTGTAAAATATCAAATTCATATACACGGATTTATTATAATGGTGGTACATTAAAACCTCATGTAGACAGACCAGGATTAGATTATACATTATCAATTACACTTTTTTCAAATTTAAAAAAAGAATGGCCATTATATGCAATAGACAAAAAAGGAAATCAAATTAAATCTAATATTAATCGTGGAGACGGATTATTAATTTTAGGAACTAAAATGCAACATTGGAGAGATCAATTGATTTGTTCTGAAGATGAGTATGTAGTTCAACTATTTCTTCATTGGACAAAAATTTAGTTTTGTCTAAACCATTTTGTTATAATATTTTTTTCTCCTTTTATTATAGGTAGTCCAGCATGAGTAGAATAAACATTTCCTTTAAAATCAGGAAGTAAATTATTCCAGAAAAGTGCCATTCCTTTTATTGGTTTTATATTGATATTTATTTTGGTAAATTGTGTTTCTCCGCCTTCTTCAGGTGTATCTAAATATAATAAAAATGTCCAAGTTCTTTGTCCTCTATCTCCTATATGTTTTATATTATACTCTTCGTTTTCATGAAAAAAATCTGTATGAGGTTTGAATTCTTGTCCAATTAAATATTTTTGTCCTTGAATTCCTTCTCCATTTTTTTTGGGAATTTTCATAAAATCATGAATTTTTTCGTCTATACTTACAAACTTAGGATTATTACTTGACATATATGAAGTAAGACTAGTTCTATCATTTTTATTTCCATTCGGATTGGTAATGGTAGATTCGTGTAAATTTTTAGACATATCTAATATTAGATCGTCACATTCATTACTGGATAAAAAATTTGGATATTTATAAACTTCAAGAAAATTATTTTCTATTCTATGACACTTAGGATTGTCTCTGAAATTAATATTAAAATTAGATAAGTCTAATATTCCTTGAGTTTCTAACAATCCTTGACTTTTTTTTCTTTCAACTATAAATTGATCAGTTGGTTCATATTCCAATTCTTTTTTAATCAAATCGTATTCAAAACCATGATTTAATAATATGGTAAATATCCCGTCAATATTTTGACCATCGGAAATGTTATTCCAAATCCAAGCTTTCCATTTAGGTTCTAATTTTCGTATTATCATGACATATTTTCAATATATATAGTTATATTACAAATAAATAAACATTGTAATATTTATTATTAAATGAACGATTATTGTTTAAGAGGATTCGTAGACATTTCTAAATATTCATCTACAACTGATGAATATGAAACATTGTTTGCTATCAAAAAGTATGTGTCTGATTTTAATTCATTCTTATTAGCTGATAGCTCTAGTTTAGATACTATAATATTGAATGCAGATACATCATCAAATGTTAACGGTTTGAATTTTGAATTAGATATAAACAATAATTTATATTATTACGGAGATGCATATGGTATTTCAGTCGCATTATCATCTTCTCTGATTGCAATCGGATGTCCATTTTATTATTATTCAGTATCGTCCACTTCAACTGTATTAACAGGTTCATGTGTAGATATTTATGATTTAAAAACTTATAATAGTTCAAGTAACAAATATCCATTATATACAATTACTAATTCATTTGATTCAACATTTAGCAATTCTACATTTGGAGAATCTATATCACTTGTTTACTCCGATTTATTAAATGCATCAGTTTTAGTTGTTGGATCTAGCACTTACAATTCTAATTTAGGAAGTGTATATATCTATACACAATCATTAAATAATAATTATTTACATTATCAAACATTGAATGGATCTGTAAGTAATGGTTATTTTGGTGGTGTTGTAAAAATTGATCCTAGTGGATCTAATAGAATAGTAGTTGGTAATAAATCTACTGGAAGTGCTGTTTATGTATACGAATTAAACACAACTACAAATCAATGGGAACTTAATGATACACTGGAACAAGATAGAACTATCACTGGTTCATTAAATTTTATTGATACACAACCTTATTTTCCAGGAATTCAACCAAGTGGAAGTAATTATGGTAATTCTGTATCAATCTATGGTGATACAATTCTTATAGGATCTCCCAATGACATGTACTATTATGAATGGAGTGGTTCAACAGTTTTAAGAAATAGAGGATCGGTTTATTTTTGGAAAAAATGTTCAGATGCAACCGACTGGTTTTTATTACAAAAATCGTTTGGTGATGAAAACATATTGGAATCAAACAATTTAGGATTTTCAGTAAATATTTACAATAACAAAGCAATTGCAACTAGTGTTAGAGATATAAGAACGTATTGTACAAATTATATATATAATACATTATTTAAACGATTTGACTGTAATCCAAATGATGATATAATTGACACTCTGGGACAATTTGTAATTTACAATCAATTTACATCATCGGTATCATCTTCATGGCAAATTGAATCAGTATTTACAAAAAAGAAAGAATATGGATTCCCATATTCAAATTTTGGATATAGTAGTGCAATATACGATAAAGAATCATCTGTAATAAACATAGGATCACCTATATTTTTATATAATCCTGAACAACTTACATCTTCATTATTTGATAATTCACTATATGACAATTTAAATGGATATGCTTATATCTATAATTTCAATGATCTCGTAACGAATTATCATATTGGAAATGTATTTTATAGAGATGGTAAAATCATTTTATCAAATAGTGGTTCTATTTTTGATAATTTATTAAAAGATCGTTCTAATCCGTTACAATCTATGTATAACATTGAATATCAGAGCAATGTTAAACTATATGAAAAACAAGTATTTTGTAGAATTGAATCGGGAGAATTTAATTATAGTACAAATCCTACATCGTTGATTCCAAATACATTTGATTTTGATATTGACGGTAATAAATATTTTGACTTTACTGACCTAGATTTAATTTTAAAGTATATCAACTATCAAATCAATAACTCGTATAATTGGTGGGATTATATGACATTTACAAATGAAGAACAATCATTATTTAATCTTTATTCTGTAAACTATAACATTTCTTCAAGTTACACATCCAATTATATTTCAACATTGTCTTCAAATTATTATGATTTTGATATTGATGGTAATAACAAAGTAAATTTGAATGATATGTACATACTTTGGAAATATTTCAATGATAATTTGAATCAAACTGAATTATTTAAGTATGTAGAACCAAAGTCTATCAGAAAAACTTTACAACAAATTGTAAGTTATATTGAAGAAAAGACTGGGAAGTTTGGTGGTAAATCAATAAAAGAACAATTTTTTGGATTTAATTATAGTTCATCAATTGATCCAACTGGTTCTTATTTAGCTCCATATATTACAACAGTTGGACTTTATAGTGGTGCAGATTTGGTTGCGGTTGCTAAATTGGGTATGCCAATTAAAAATACTGGTGAATTACCATTAAATATTTTAGTAAAATGGGATATTTAAACATATTTATAAAAAGAAAGTATAATATATGCCAACACCAGTAAATAGAGAATCTTTAAACAAGAGTCTAGAACAAAGATATCAATCTCAAAGTTCAGGAGGTGCATTTAATGCTAAAGACATTAATACCAAACCAGATTCTATAACAACTGGCCCAAATCCGTCTGCAAAAGGCCAACAATTTACTATTGATAAAGGTGGATTTAGAGTAAAACAACCACTTGGATTGTCTGATTTGGCAGATGTACCTGATAGAAGAAATTCTACTTCTAAAGAATTATCTTCATTGGTAAAAGGATTTAATAATAAAAAATATAAAGGTTAAACATATACTATATATTAGTATATGGTTATATTAGGTTTAGATTCATCTACATCAGTTACAGGTTGGGCATTTAGTAAAGACGGAAAAGTCTTAGATGCCGGTTATATTGATACCAAAAAGTTTGAGACAACAAAAGAAAAAACTTTTTTTGTTATATCAGAGTTAGAGAAAAATCCACTAATCAAAGATATTACTGTTATTAATTTAGAAGCTGCTCTAAGCGGTTTTGCTGGTGGATTTACTTCACAACAAGTTATTATTACATTAGCCCGGCATAATGCAGTATTTGCTTATATTATTGAAGAACACTTTAAAGTCAAGGTAAATTTGTTATCAGTAAACACTATGCGTAAACAATTGTTTGGTAAATGTAGAATTAAAGGCATCAAATCCAAAGACTTTGTTAAATCTGAATTAGAATCACTATGTCCAGATGTAGTTAAATTTACGGTTCTTAATAAAAAGGGTAATTGGGATGAAAGAAACGGTGATATGTATGATGGTATAGTATGTGCATTATACAAAGATGAACCGCAACAAAATATTAGAATTAGCAAAAAAGATAAAAGCATTAGCCGAAAAAGGTAATGGTGGTGAAAGAAATGCGGCTAAAGAAAAGTTAGAACGGATATGTCAAAAATATAATATATCCGATAGTGAATTATCTATATCAGAAGAAACTAAAAATTATTACATCGTTATAAATGATAAAAATGAAAGAGATTTGTTAATCAATGTATCATGTATGATATTGGATGTTCCTGGATTCAAATGGAAAGAAAAAAATAATTGTATTTGTATTCATATTACTCAATCAGAATATGAAAATATTAATAACGCATTTGAATACTATAGAGACATGTACAATGATTATAAAAGATATTTGATGCAAGGAATAATTTCTAGACATGCGATTGGTTATATCCCAAAACATCAAACATATACTCAAGAAAATATTCAACAAGATATTCAACCAACTCCACCCGAAGATGTTAAAAAGGAAGAAAAGGAACAAAAAACCGAAGGAAATGATGATAAAACATCAGATGAAAACAAAAATTCCGAAGATAAATCCGAAGATGTTGTTGATGAAAAACCAATTGATCCGATCAAATTGATGAAGATTGCAGTTGCATTAGATAAAAATCCGTGGATTAAAAATGATCCAAATAAAAAGTTGATAGAATAAAAGTTTTACTGTAAAGTATCATTGATGTTGTTATATCAAGAGACAATAGTATCCGTTTTAAATAAACTGTTGAATCAGACTCCCAAGATTCGTAAGGGAACTGATGCAGTTTATCATTGTCCTTCTTGTAAACATTATAAAAGAAAACTGGAAATCAATTTACATACAGGAAAATATAATTGTTGGGTATGTGGATTCAGTGGAACAAGTTTCAAGACTTTATTTAAGAAACTAAATGCACCCAGTGAATATTACACATGTATCGGATTAAGTCAGAAATCGTTTTCCAAAAAGCCGATTGCCGATTTTGTTATTTCATTTGAAGATGAACCAGAAGAACAAAAATTGGTAAGATTACCCAAAGAATTTAAACCTATAAGTGAACCAATAAACGAATTGGAATATAAACATGCAGTAAAATATCTTAAATCCAGAAATATTACCAAAAATGATATAGTAAGATATAATATTGGGTATTGTACTGAAGGTGATTTGAAAAACAGAGTGGTTATACCATCATACGACTGTAATGGTATATTAAATTTTTACACTGCTAGAAGTTTTTTTGAAACCAAAGGATTAAAATATGTTAGTTGTTCAGCATCAAAGAATATAATTGGGTTTGAATTGTTTATTAACTTTGAACAACCGATTACTTTGGTTGAAGGTCCATTTGATGCAATTGCAGTTAAAAATAATTGCATACCATTGTTTGGAAAGACAATGAGCAAACAGTTAAAATTAAAATTATTAGAAAACGATGTTCCGATGGTACATATTTTATTAGACAATGATGCGATAAAAGATTCCATCAAAATATGTGAATTTCTAATTAAAAATAGTATTCCAACAAAACTAGTAATGTTAGATGGTAAAGATCCAAGTGTAATAGGTTTTGAAAAAACTTGGCAAATGATAGATAGTTGTGATACTATGGATTTCGAAAAGTTGTTTAAGTTAAAACTAAGAATATAATATGGTAAAATATCTTAAATCAGATATAAAAGAGTTCAAGAATGTGTTTCATATTGCTGATATTCATTTGCGTCTTACAAAAAGACACGATGAATACAATCAAGTATTTGAAAGATTGTATAAAGCAGTAGAAAGGACACCCGCAGAAACTGTAGTTGCTGTTTTAGGAGATGTTTTACATTCTAAGAGCGATCTTTCACCGGAATGTGTAAAGATCACTACTGAGTTTCTACAAAATCTTGCTGACAGAAGACCAACCGTATTAATCGCTGGTAATCATGATGCTACTTTGGCTAATAAAAATAGATTGGACAGTCTAAGTCCTATTGTTGATGCAATTAATCATACAAATCTATTTTATCTAAAAGATTCAGGTCTTTATATTCTTGGAGATATTTTATTTAATCATTATAGCGTATTTGATGAACCAGATAAGTATATCAAGTTCAAGGATATTCCAAAGATTTATCTAAATGAAACCCGTTACAAGATTGCTCTATTTCATGGACCAGTAAATAATGCAATTACTGATGTAGGATATAAAGTTGCGAGTAGAACCATTACAAATGAAATTTTTGACGGTCATGATATTGTATTGTTGGGTGATATTCACAGACATCAAGTTTTAAGCCAATCTGATCCAATCATTGTCTATGTAGGTTCATTGATTCAACAGAATCATGGAGAAGAACTAAAAGGACATGGATTTGTATTCTGGGATTTAAAAACCAAAGTATTCAAACACTTTGAAATTCCAAATGATTATGGTTTTTATACAGTTGAAATAAGCAAAGGAAAATTGCTTACTGACATTTCTGATATGCCTAAAAAGGCAAGATTGAGATTGAAATGCTTTGAAAGTGTTGCGACTGAAGTTAAATCTGTATTGTCAACAATTAGAGAAAAATCTGATGTTACAGAAGTGACTTATGTTCGTGTAGATTCACCAAATTCATCATCTAGCAATATCATTGATAATACTAATTTTAATTTGAGTGATGTATCAGATGTTGATTATCAAAATAAATTAATTACAGAATATCTTAACAATAAGAATTTTA
>Ga0315909_10001641_pt1 | contig 30112 bp, 21 predicted proteins | sample LakEriMetagenome_11_FD_203527 | JGI IMG/M metagenome (GOLD analysis project Ga0315909, IMG submission 203527) | Freshwater fungal communities from buoy surface, Lake Erie, Ohio, United States - Buoy 2 MA125 | ecosystem: Environmental > Aquatic > Freshwater > Lake | place: USA: Lake Erie, Ohio... | reverse complement strand
AAAGATAATTTACAACAAGATGACGAAAATAATCTTACTTTTGTACAAGAAATAATATATTAATGGCAAATTCATTTAATAATGGCAATACAGTAGGGATATATGGTTTCCCATCACATGACATAAATCCATCTGACAAACTTAAAAAAGATTGGAATGTTGCGTATTGTAAAGCAATAGATTCCCTTTACAGAAATAATCTGTCTGGTTTAAACTACACCGATGCAGAATTATTCAGAAAGTGGAGAAGGTATGGGAATGGCAGACAAGATAAATTTCAGTACATGGATTTACTTGGCATTACCCAACAAAAGGCACCAAACATTCCTACGCAAGTAACCACATCTGCCAACCCAACAAGGGTGACAAATGATTCTGTGAGAAAAGGCTTTATGAATGTCAATTGGGACATTGTTCCTGTGGCACCAAACTTTAAAAATATTATTTTGGGAATTGGTGAGGATATGGACTATGATATTTTTGCCGATGGGATTGATGAAGCAAGTTCAGCCGAAAGAGAACAAATGAAATGGCTTCTTTGGGTAGAAAGAGAAATGAAAGACTACTTTGAGAAGATTGAACAAACCGCCAATGTTAAATTTGAAAAGCCAGACTATATTCCTGCAAGTAACCAAGAGTTAGAATTATTTTCACAATTAGGTGGATTTAAACTAAAATCAGAAATGGCTATTGAGCAAGGTATAAGCTATACATTAGAATTGTCTGATTGGAAAGAAATTAGAAGAAAGCTATTAGAAGATGCCTTTGAGTTAGGAGTTGTAGGCGTAAAAGACTATGTTGATCCATTCACCCAAAAAGTAAAAGTAAGATATTGTGACCCTGAGATGTGTGTAATACCATACAACCACCAAGAAGGATTTACAAACATGCCATTTGCCGGGGAATACACCTTTTATAATATTGCAGACATTAGAAGTTTAACCAACCCTGATGGAAGTGCAATCTTTACTGAACCTGAATTAAGTGATATTGCAAGGTTTGCACTTACACAATGGGGCAATCCAAATGTAATAAGCAACATGCAACCTGATGCCTTTGGTAGATATGAGTATGACAATTTTAGAATAATGGTGCTTGATTGTGAGTACAAGTCAGACGATACTGAGTACAATACTGAAAGAACAACTGCCGATGGCAAGAAAGTAGTCCATAAAGATACATACGGTAAAGTGAGAAATTCAGAAACTAAAAAAACTCACGTTATTAAGAAGCAAATGTATTACAGGTGTAAGTGGATTGTAGGAAGTGATTATGCTTGGGATTATGGACATCAATTTGACATTCCAAGACCAACACCTTCACAAGCCAATTCAAGCTACCATTTCTATAAAATGAAAGCAGGTTCATACATTGAAAGAATTGTTCCTTATTTAGATGGTATTCAATTGGCGTGGTTAAAACTTCAAAACGCATTGGCCAAAGCAAGACCAGCAGGGTTGTCTATTGAGTATGGAAGTTTGACAAACATTTCTATGGGTAATAATAAATTGACACCATTAGAAGTTTTAAGGATTGCCAACCAAACAGGAGATGTATTGTTCCAAGCAAGTGCAACAAAAAGCCATTTGCCATCACAAACAAATTACAGACCAGTTCAAGAATTGCAAGGAGGTATGGGTAATCAACTAAACGAATACCTTACAATCATTGCTTCACATCTTGAAAGTATAAGAACTGCAATAGGTATCAATAGAGTGGCCGATGCAAGTTCACCTTCAGCAGACCAATTGGTAGGAGTATCTGAAATAAGTATGAGTGCCACAATCAATTCCTTAAAGCCAATGTTGACATCAATATTGAATGTTAAAGAAAGGTCATGTAGAAACATTGCCTTACGCATACAAATGTTAGTGAAGTTTAATAAGGTGTATGAATTGGGATATACTAAAGTGTTTGGGAAGAATATTACTCAGGTATTAAAAATTGGAAGTGAGATTGAAAACTCTATGTTTGGAATACGCATAGAGGCAAGACCGAACCAACAAGAGAAAGACCAAATAATGAATGCAGCTTTGGAAAGCATGAGAGTAGGAAGGCAAGGTCAACCATTGTTAGGGTATGGTGATTATTTAATGGTCCAAAACTTTGTGAACTTGGGTATGACTAAATATGCAAGAGCATACATTGCCCAAAAAGAAAGAGAGGCGATTGATAGAATGGAACAAGAGAAACAAGCAGCCATTGCACAACAAGGCGAACAAAATGCACAACTTCAACAAATGAAAGGTGAACAAGAAAAAGCATTGTTTGATATGGAGATGCAAAAGATAGTTCTTCAAGGAGAGGAAGAAAGAAAAACCCTTCTCCTTAAATATGAACAAGAGAAAGAATTAAGGTTTGGGTTGAAGGAAATAGAGATGGAACAGAAGAATGATGAGAATATTATCAAAGAAATTGCAGAACAAGAAAAAATGAATAACCAAGTTCCAAAATAATTACTATATTTGTAACCTTAAAATACTTCTTTTACAGGTGTTATTTTTTTTCGCAAGGGTGCCACATTAATTTGTGGCATTTTTGTTTTCTAAAAAATTAGACACTTTTGTAACAACTTATTGAATTATTCCCTTACTTTGCAAGTAATTTTACACAAACATGAGCGATAACGGAGAATATTTAAAAGAATTGTTCCTTGAAGGAACGGCACATTTGAGGGAAACACCCCCAAGTGAACCACCAATTAATCCTACACCAAGTGAACCAACACCGCCTGTTGACCCACCAGCACCAGTAGACCCTCCTGCAACACCTGACTCGTCTGTTCCTACAATTACAGATGCAATCAGATTGCAAGCAATTAATGAAACATTAGGGACAAACTATGCTTCATTAGAAGATGCGGTTGAGGCAAAAACAAGACTGTCTGATTATGACCAACTCAAAGATTACAAATCTAAGTATGATGAAATCAGTCAACTTCCTGCAACTAAATTCCATTCAAAGACCATTGAGGAATTAAATGCCTTTGCAAGTGTTACAGGAATAGATGATCCAACTATTATTAAAGCAGTAAAAAGTTTTTCAAGCACAACTGAAAAAGACCCAATAGAAGCATTGGTGCTTGCAGAGATTTTAAAAGACCCTGAACTTGCAGGCAAAGAAAATCTTTTAAGAAAACAAATTTCAAGAAAGTATAATACAACCGTTGACGAATATTTGGAAGGAGAGGAATTGGAGAAAGCTCAAGAAGAAGCGGAATTAACAAAGTTCCAACTTGAAAGAGATGCTTCCAAATCAATTAAAGAAATAGAGGGAATTTTAGAAAAGGTGAATACCGAAGCTAATTCCGACACTATAAGTAAAGTTCAAGAACAAAAGCAACAACTCAAAGCGCAATGGGAAGATGTAATTGGCAAGAACGTGGACAAAATTTTCAGTAAAATTCCTATCACAGTACCGAAGGGAAAAGATGCGAATGGTCAAGAAACTTTTGAAACCATAGACACACTTGAACTACCAGCAGCAGAGGCAAAGCAGTATGCCAATCAAGCCATTCAAAATCTCGTTAATTCTGGATTGGAATTAAGTGATGAGAACTTGATAAAAGCAGTAGCAGAGCAACATCAGATTGCAATTGCAAGAAACATTAACAAAGCAATCGCAAAGGTGCAAGCTAAAGTTGAGGCAGAAGCCAAGCTAAGTGCAGCAAAAGAGATTCACAATCCTTCAGGGGTTGGGAATAACGGAACGCCACCACCACAACCAACTCAAAAAGACGTTTCAGATATTATTTTTGAAAAGTACATGGGTAGGTAGTCAAATGGCAAAAAAATGAAAAAAAAGTAAACTAAAGTAAAGGGAGTGTTCAAATCAAATTTTAAAAATATTAAATAAAAATGGCAAACATCCCAGCAGTAGCAGGCAATTTTCAATCGAACATTGTGTCTGCATTTGACGTAGTAAAACCAGAGATATTGAGCAAAATGTTCAAACGCTACAATGATCAAGGTTTATCATGGTTCTTAACATTGAACCAATTAGGTTTCTTAAAACCAGTAAGCAACCAAATTTATTCTCACTATGAGGATGATTTGAAAAATCCAACATTCCTTTCAAGAGGTATCGTTGCACAACCAGCAGCAGGTGCATCTATGGATGTTATCTTAGCAGCAGTAAACGTAGACACTAACAACGGATTCTATCCAAGATTAGGTGACATGGTTTACTTTAAAGGTGGTCAAACAGGTATCATCACCGCAATTGATGTAACTACTCCTGCACAACCAGAATTGACTATCAGTCCTGTAAGTGCTACTTACCAATTACCTGCATTAGCAGCTAACGAAGAAGTGAGTATTTTCTCAGGTGCATTTAGTGAAGGTTCAGGCCAACCTAAAGGTGTTGTTCCGGGTGCTATCAAACGTACTAACTACACACAAATCATCAAAGAAACTATGGGTGTAACAGGTAGCCAATTGACTACTCAAACATGGTTTGATGGTTGGGTGCCAGCAGGCGGTATTGAAGGTGCAACTCAAACTGCAAGTGGTGACAGTTGGTATAACATCAACTTCGCTGATGCTGAGTTCAGAATGGCATTAAAAACTTCAGGTGCGTTATTATTTGGTGAGGCAGGTGATGCTTCATTAATTGACCCACTAACAGGTGAGCCAATCTACACTACTCAAGGTTTAATTCCAGAAATCAAAAGAATCGGTATGCAAGAATCATACACTCCAGGTTCTACAAGTTTAGCTGACGTTGATACTTACAACAGATTGTTAGATACTCAATACGCAGGTGACTTTGTTATGGGATTATTCTCAAGAGCATACACTACTGAGTTTGAAAATGCACTATCTGCATTCTTAGCTAACACTAATATCAACTATGTTGAATCTCAAATGGAAGCTAAATATGGCAGACAAGGTAAATCAATTTGTACTGACTTCAACTCTGTTAAAAGAGGTGCAAGAACATTCATGTACCAAACATTTATGGAGTTCTCTAACAGACAAACATTTGGTATTGCAGGTTCAGTAGCTCAAACTTACGGAGTATTCGTTCCAATGGTTACTAAGAAAGATCCAAAATCTTTACAATTAACTGATAACATTGGTGCAAGATACAAAGAGAAAAATGGGTATAGCAGAAAAATGGAAATCTGGTCAGTAAATGGTGCAGGTCCAGGCTTAAAAGTTACAGACTTAGACATGAACTTTACATACATGCGTTCAGAAATTGGCGCACATCAAATGGGTGTAAATCAAATGTTGTTAGTTTCAGCATAAACAAACTATTGACACTTGGGGACCACAAATCCCCAAGTGTTTTTTTAAATTTTAAATTTTACACACAACATGATATATATTAATAACGAATTAGCAAAAATCAACTCAATCCCAGAATTGAGAACTGCAATGAATGAGTTTAACACAAAGTTTGAACGCAACATTGACAAAAAAAGTGGTGCTTTAATCAAACCAATTACTATCAAGTACAGAGATGGTTTGATACAACCCGACAAAGATAACCCTGGTAAGTTTACAATGCCAAGGTCACTTGGATTAAAGTTTGTTGTAAGTGCTTATGTAAATGGTGAAAATGCGGAGGTAAGATATTCATCTACTCCCGGCAGACCTAATCCAAAAACAGGCGAATTAGAATTTGGTGTTCAAAGTTTACCTATTGAAAATGGCAGAGCATTGATAATGGATAAGGAATTAGCGTTCTTCTTCTATCATTTTTCGCCACAAAACTTTGATAAACCAGAGAACAAAGGAAACAACCATGCTTGGTTTGTGATTGAGGACAAAGTAAACGAGAACGTAGAAAAAGTAAAAGCAAAAAGACTTGCTGCAATGGTCAAAGTAAAATTGTTTTCTGAAGTAGAGGAAGGCGGTTTAAATGACGAGCAATTAATTGAAGCATCTAAAAACATGATGATTCCAAATGTCCAAGGATATGTGGATGAAGATAATTTGGATGAATTGAGATTGTTGCTTGAACAAATTACTATCAACCCTAAAAAGGCAGACGAGTTTATTAGATTAACTTCAAGAACGGCCATTACAGGAATGCACAAGCCTCAAAGACAGTATGAAGTGATTGAAGCATTAGATGCAAGGATAATCAATCAAGATGCCAAAACAAGAAGTTTCTTCATGTGTGATGAGAATGGCAAGAATAGCGGTAAGGCAATCTTTAAATGGAAAGAACGTGAGCATGACCCATTGAGTGCGTTTATGACTTACTTAGTTTCAGACAACCAAGAAGTGTTAGAAGTAATTAAGGAGAAAGTTGCAGCGTACAAGATAATGAACGATACAGAAGGACAACCTTCTTAAAGATACCTTTCATGGTGTGTAAAAACAAAAATTGCCAAGCAGAAATGTTTGGCTTTTTTTGTTGGAATTTATTATCTTTGTATTCTTTAATATAAGTTCCCCAAAATAACAAACCTGTAAAGCCTATCAACTGAAGCTCAAATGTGCAGGTATTTACACTTAGCGAAAGCAAATTCAATTGTAGAGTTTGTATAAGTTGAGAACCCTAATCTAACCCCTTGCAGACGTGTGAGGGGATTTTAGTTTTAAAACGAACTGTACGGAAATTCCTGACAGTTAAAAATAATTTGCAAAATAAAATCCAAGCACATATATTTGCATTGTAAATCTTTTTTGGAGGATTTTTTGTTTTTCATCCGAACATAGCCACTTAATTGTGGCTATTTTTGGTTTATGACTTGTTTAAATAAAATATCTGTCGTAGATTTGTGTAATGAAAGAAGATACCTACAAAGAAGAATTGAAGGCAATGTCCGATTTGTTTGTAAAGGAACTTGCATTGATTGGGTGTAAGAACTTCTTACAATCGGGAGATAGACTGTCATTTACATACAATAACAAGTCAGGGTTTGTATATCCATATACAGAAACATTTGTATTTAATCTTCAGAAAGGTGCAGGATTGGGCGAGTTAAAAGAAATGATTTCATTGGCCAAACCAAAGGAGAAAATCATGAAGAAGAATATTCCAACACAAGGTGTTAAGAAATGCCCTAACATGGACCAATACGAAGCATTATTAAATGAGTTGGGGATATACTATGATAAACTACCAATGGAACTTATAATAATGTTTGAGGGTTATCCTGTAAAGATATTCCCTAAGAAGCATTGGTTTACTGGAAGAAAAGTAAGGGATGGTAGAGGGATTGATAATTTAAGAAGGCAATTGACAAGATTTAAGTTGTAAAAAATGATAACAGAAAAAACAAAACCATACGGAGGTGCATACGAAAAAGAAATTGAAGAACTTTTAATAAAGAAAGGTGTTCGATATTCAAGAGAACAAAGATTAGATTTTTATCTAATTGATTTTGATGTTTATATTGAAGTAAAGCAATATCATTCAGACAGAAGTTTAGATCAATTGAAATCACAAGAAAATGTAATATTATTGCAAGGAGTGAAAGCGGTTAATTTTTTCATTGATAATATTACCAAAACACCAATAGCGCCATTTTAAAAAATAATTAAAAAAGTTCTTGCATAATTCAAACTTATGCTTTTATTTTGTACTTACATTTTGGTCAGAACAAAATAAAGACATTTAAAATCTTGAGGAAGTAAAAAACCTTAGACTTAAAAAAGCCAACTTTATTCTGACTAAGGTTGGTTTTTTTTATGAGTAAAAATTTAAAACATATAAGCCTTCGGTAAATTCAGTTCCATAAAACGCTATGGGCATACCAGATTGCATAGTACCCATTAGTCAAGCATACACCATAGGGATATAGGTAAAGCAATTGTGTTTGCAAAAAGTATCTTAAATTGGTGGAGTTTCTTCTCAACTTGTAAATATCCATCAAGCCAAAAAAAGCGACCGACAACTCACCCTAATGCAAAAAAAATATTAAGTTTTTTATAGTGAAGGAAGATTGGAGGGAGTAAAAAAGGTGATACAAGAATGGTTATTTCCTTCCTTAAATTTTATAAGGGGAGGGGGATAACTTGTTTTTGTATCACCTTTTTTACTCCCTCCAATCTTCCCTTTGCAATAATTAACTTAATAATTAACAGAAACATTAAAAAACTAAAAAAAACAAACAATCAAAAAAAACAATATATTTGTCAAATGAATGAATTTTTTAGCACAGCAATAGGCAGCTATGTAAAAGTATTTTTAACAACAGTTGTTGCAGTATATATGGCAGAATTGTCATCAGGGCATGATATGTTTACATTTGATATTCCTATGGCAAAGAAGTTAGTAAGTGCAGGAGTTGTATCAGTATTGCCTGTAATTCACAATGCCTTAAATCCTTCAGACACAAGATATGGTAAGAAAAAAGGTGTTGAAGATTTTAAGCCAGAAAACACAGATAGAATAAGAGAGTAATTGTATGAAAAGAATATTTATATCGGCAGGACATAGCACAGGGGTTGACAAAGGTGTTCCACCAACGCCATTCTCAAAAGGGAAATCTGAGGGAGAACTTACCTTAGAATTGAGAGATAGGATTGTAGAAGATTTAAGAAGGTTTGGAATACATGCCCAAACAGACTTAAATAAAAATGCCTTGTCAGAAACACTTGCTTGGATCAAAAATGTGTTTAAGTCCGACAAGGATAGTATCTTAATAGATATTCACTTCAATGCTTTCAATAAAGTTGCAAACGGTGTGGAAGTAATTGTTCCAACAGGTGCAAGTAAAAAAGAAACAGACATTGCAAAAAAGATTGTAGAATTATTGTCAGGATTAGGTTTTAAGAATAGAGGCGTGAAAGGAGAACATCAAACTGCAAGAAAAAGACTTGGTTGGATGAGGCCCATTGGACATAATATTCTAATAGAAGTTTGTTTTATGGACAATGAAGCAGACATGAGTAGATATTTTACTCATATTGATATAATCTCCAAAAGAATAACTCAAGCAATTGTAACAAACTGGGATAATTGAAATGAATAAGGTGAAGGTCATATCGCCAAAAGGTACACGAAGTACAGATAATGCACCTGAGCCACAAGAAGCGAAATAGTAAAGAAAAAAAATGATAAAAAAAGAAGATTTAAGAATTGGTAATTGGATAAAAGATGGACACGATTTTGAGCAAGTTACATCATATCACATAAAATGCGTAGAGTTTGGGCGGTGCGAGTATGACCCAATTGAATTAACTGAAGAAATACTTTTGAAGTGTGGATTTGAGATAAATAACAGACCAAGCAAAGATGTTTATATTGAATTTAACCCAAGAATGGCTATTTTATTTAATCAAGGCAATGTTGGTGAAATGGATTTAATTCAAGATGGTAAGTTTATTTCATTTAAACATGGACACATAAAATTTCTACATCAACTTCAAAATTTGTTTTATAGTTTGACAAATGAAGAACTAATTTATACCCCATGAAATACCTTATAATACTATCACTACTAATATTTACATCATGTAGTGTTCAACAAAAAGCCAATAGAAAAATAAATTGGTTAAAAACAAATGGTTTTATGTATAATAAAACAGACACTATTAGAGATACCATTCATGCAGTAAGAGATACAGGCAGTACCAAAGTAGTGTATAATGTAGATAGTATTCTTGCATGGAGTTTAAAAGATACTTGCTATACCAAAGGAAGGGCAAATAAAATCCTTTCAATAATAAAAGCCGAACCAATATTGTTTGTAGATAGTTTATGTAATGTCAAAGCAGAATTAATCAATGGCAAGATAGTATTAACACACATTAGAAAACCAATCGTTAAAGAAACAATCAATCCACAAGTCATTATAAAAGATTGTCCAGAAGATAAGTGGTGGGATAGATTTGTTTATGGAATGACCTTTGGGATTTTGTTATGTTTGGGATTATTTATAATTTTGAAACGATGAGTGTAGGATGGTTAATATTTAATGCAGGAATAATTATTGCTGCAATTATTGGATTTGGAGTTTACTTCACCAACAAAAAATAATTCAAAAAACAACCTATTGTATTATTGTTTAAATTTGCTACCAATAAACAATTACAATGGCATTTTCAGCATCAAACCTTAACATTGGTTTAGTATATGACCTAACTAACAATCCAAAAGATTTTAGATTAAAAGACAATACTGACTATTCAGACGTTACTTATAGTAATATCTTAGGACTATTAAGGGCAGTTGACCCAAGTGGTTCACAATTTTACAATAACGTAAACTACGGAAGTCCAGACATAGATATATCATCATCAACCGATTCAGCAACTTTAGGAACATTACCTTTAGAAAACTCATTGGTAAAGAATGGTAATTACAACTATACCTACACAATAAAGATTGAGGATATGTTACAATCACACTTAGTTGTGTCAAGTAACATTGCCACCAATACCTTTACAGTTAATGGGAATATTGCAAGTCAAGTTGTATCAGGTACCGCAGCAGCATGGGAAATAATTGATGCAGGAACAACCGCACTCACAATCGTGTCTGCAACATATTCTGCAACAACAGGATTAACAACCATTGTTGTAAATGAAACTTTGCCAACATTAACTGCATTAGCGGTATTTAATTTTACGGTTGATGTAATTTATTCAAAACCATTTACTCAAAATTATACTTACCAATCACCAGATGTTTGTATAGATTGGACATCAGACGATTGTTGTTCAGAAATGACAATCACAGATTTGACTGCATATCCAAGTGGTTCAAGTGTAACAAGATTACATACTGTTAGCTATCCAACAGGGATGTTAGTGCCAGAGGCAGATGTAATAAGCCCATTACAAACATTTAGTATTTCTCCAATTTGGACAGGTACTTGGGTAAATGTATTCATTGCAGATGTAGAATTGAATAATGGTATTATTGAGGTAATTGATGAATTAAGAAGTGTAAAAAGATTTACCGTAAGCGCATCACAAGGATTGTGTGAGGTATATTCTTGCTTGACAAATATGGCTACAAAATATGCAGCTTATTTGACATCAGCACCAAACAAAGCACTTGAAATGGCTAAGTTTATTAATCAAGCAAGTGCAGCATATATGGCATACACAGTAGGTAAGAAATGTGGTAAAGATGATTATGCGCAGTATTTAGAAATTATAAAAGCAGTTGCAGAAGAATGTGGTTGTGGATGTAACGATTGCGGACCATGTGATGACCAAACACCACAGCAAGTAGTAGGATGTTGCCAAAATGTTGGAGGAAGTGGAAACACAATATTAATTATTTCAACAGATGGTTCAATAACAATTTCTTCAAACACCGTTGGAGATACAACCACATTTGATATTGAAGTAAGTGAAGCCTTTGTAACAGGACTTGCAGAACAAGCAATTGCAGCAGCAAGTATAAATGATTTGTCTGATGTAAACACAAGTAACATATCAGCAGCAAACGGACAAGTATTGATTTGGAGTGCAGGAACAGGCACATGGGTAAGAGGCACATCAAGTGCAAGTTTAATTACACTAACAGATGTTGATGACACTGGGCTTGCAAATGGTATGGTTTTGTACTATGACAACGCAACCCAAACTTTTAAATTTAGACTTGAAACTGCAGGTACATTAAATGACTTAACAGACGTTACTATAACATCCGTTACTAATGGGCAAATTATAAAATGGAATGGTACTGCATGGGTGAATGTAAATAACACTTATAGATTATTAGGAGATGTAAATGACAGTGGGCTTGCCAACGGAAACGCATTTAAGTGGGATAGTGGAACAAGTAAATTTATACCATTTGCACCAAAATTAACTTTGGCATCATTAGATGATATAGCAGCAAGTGTATCAGGTGTTAATAATCGTTTAATATACAATGCAGGAACAGCACTTTGGGATGGCGTAGGAATACCAGCAGTATCAAATTTGTTAACATACCAAGCGGGATATACCGCAGGACCAACTGCAGGTTTTTCAAACGCAGGCGCATTTTATGATAGAATTACCGATATTGTAACTTTAGTAGGGGTAATTACAAATGCTGGCGGTGCAGTAGGTACAACACCAGTATGGTTAGCAAGCGTACCAACAGCAATGATACCTTCAGTACAAGTGCCATTTACTTGCCATGTTGGGATTGGTTCAACTTCATACTTAGCAATGGGATTCATTTCAGCAGGTACCGGTAACATAAATATTGCAAAATACTACACAGGTGCAGCAATTGTAAACGGTATTCCAGCAGGGGCAATTTGTTTAGAAGGAATTACTTATAAATTAAATAGATAATGACAGTTGAGGATATAAGAAACTGGGTAAACTTTGAGTTAAATAAACATCAAACCGGCAACACTTTGAGCAAGGATGAATATAATCTTTGCTTGAAGTGGGCCAATGAGGAATATTTTAAATTAAAATATTCTTTGCCAGAACAATACAGACCCGGACAACCATTGTCAGGTCAGGCATGGGCAATTACTCAAGAAAATATTGATGCTTTAAGTCCATTTTTAATGGCAAAAGGCGGTAAAAATTATCCTCAAATGATTGTAGATACAAATGGTTTTGCAAATTACCCAAGTGATTATGTGCATGTATCTTCAATAAGATATGGCAAAAGAGTGGTAGAGGTTGTAAGCAATGACGTATTGGGTGACAGATTAGACAGTCCAATAGTGCAACCTACAAGTCAATACCCAATATGTTGCTTTTATTCAGGGTACATACAATTTTATCCAACAGATTTAAAGTTTATAAATTTTGATTATTTAAGAATGCCTGAAACGCCAATTTGGGGTGCAACCATTGTTAATGACGAGTATGTTTACAATCCAAATACAAGCACACAATTAGAGTGGCCTGAATTTACACACATAGACATTGCTAATATGATAGTAAATTATGCAGCAAAAAATTTAAGAGATTTTGATATGGTGCAAGTTTCAGAAAACAGAAAAGATAAAGGACAATAACTATGACAAAAGCACAATTAATAGAACTTGTTAAAAGAAACCTTCAAGGTGGTGATGGTACTCCTGAACTAAGAGGAAGATACCATCAAAGAGAAATTGAGTTATACATTAGTATGGCTTTTGATAGTTTATTAAACAACAAACTTAACGAAAGGCAAGAATACAGAGAAGAACTTGGATTAAACAATTGGAAATATGATGGCTTAACAAAAGTTTATATAGTTCCAATTTTAGAAGATACAGTAAGAGATAGAAGGTACTCTAAATTACCAGCAGATATATTATCTATAGTAAATAATAGCGGCATAAGAATGATTTGCCCGGTAAAGGAAGAACAAACACAATTCTTCCCAAGAGCATTGACAGACACATTTTTAATGGATGGCTTAGATGTAGGTCAATTAACAGGTATGATTTATTTCAACCTTGAAAGAAAAAATGTTTACTACTCAGGCGATATAGATTGTAATTGGAAGGAAGTCCTTATGAAATTGGCAATTAAGTTTGAAGAATTTGAGGATGACGATGATATTGATATTCCCGATGGTAAAGACTTGGAAATATTCCAAACAGTAGTTCAATTAATGAACGCCAAAAGACCGTTAGATAATGTAAATGACAATAACCCACAACAAGTAATACAATAATAAATGAACGCAGTAAATTCGTGGTTATCGCTTATGCAAGTCGTTAAATCTGTAATGAATGAGCGAGGTGAAAAATCACTTGCTAATATAGAAAGGTATTTACAAATGGCAATAGAAGGCTATTCAGACATTCAAATCTTTGAAATGAATAGTATTGATGTTGCCTATTTAAAAGTTAATAAAGACACAAACACAGCATTATTACCTCCTGATTTTATAACCATGACAAAGATTGGAGTAAATATTAGAGGGAGAATGTGGACATTAACTTTAAACAATGATATTATCCTTCCAAAACCAGAAACAATTTGTTCAGAACCAATTACCTCAGTAGTTGATAATGATACAACAATTGATGGTGGATATTTGTTTGCACCACATTTTAGAAGTGGCAGGTACATAGAAACATTGTATGGAATGGGTGGTGGATTTAATGTTGCCTATTACAGAATAGACATGAATACACGCACAATCCATTTTGATGGCAATGTACCTAACGATGAAATTATCCTTGAGTATAAAAGCTCAGGCGTTAAGGCAGGTGGTGCTATGATACCAAGACAAGCTGTTCCTGCATTAAAAGCATACCTTCATTGGAAATCTTTGGAATATGATACAAGGATTAATATGAATGAGAAGGTTAGGAAAGAACAATTGTATGGAACGGAATTATACAAATTAAAATTATTAGAATGTTCATTTACAATAGACGAGTATTTAGACAATAGTTATTCAACAATGAGCCAAGCACCTAAAAGATAATGATAAAAGATTTAAGAACATTTAGTGGGGGATTAGATTTTGATACTGATGATAGAGCCATAGCAAACACCGATTATAAATATGGGATGTGCTTGGCAACAGGCGTGTCCGATAGAGGTGCAGTTACCAATATGTTAGGTAGTATAAAAATAGATTATACATTGCCCGATGGAAACAATACGGTTATAGGCACACTAAGAAATATTAAAGAAAATTCAATCATATATTTTGTTTTTAATGATTTGCTTAATCATAGTATTTTAGAATATAAATGCTTAGATAAAATAGTTGAACCAATTTTAGAACCAAGGGCATCAATAGGATTTACAACAGAATTTTTAGGATTTACAATTGAAAATAAAATTCATTCTGCAAATATCTTAGATGATATTTTAACTTGGACAGACAATAATGTTTCTCCAAGGAAAATAAACAAGAAAAGGGCAAAAGATTTTTTAAATCAATTAACGCCAAGTGCAGACAATATCCCTTACGATAATTTACTTGCAACAGGAACATTTGAGGAGAAAGTTCAATTCATTGAATTAATAAAGTATAAGCCACAAAGGGCAATCTCTACAATAGAAACAGATTACGATCCTACAAGAAATACTAATTACATTATAAATAGAATGGTACAAATGAAGTACCGATATATTTATGATGACAATGAGATTTCAAGATGGAGTGATGCAACGCCATTTACATTGCCTGTTGGTGGAGAAAATGCCAATGGGACAATATCTTTAAAAACAAACAATAATTTTGTAAGATGTTATGTAAACACTGGACATCCAACAGTAAAAAACATTGATGTTGCATTCAGATTTAGTGACAGAGGTATATGGGCAAGATTAGACGAACCAATCAAGAAGTATAACAACAACAATCAAAGGTTGATTAATGATTATGAAACCTATGAAGTATTGTTTTATAATGACAGTGTGCTTGTAGAAGTTACAGATGAAGTAGATAATTACGATACAGTACCATTAAAGGCAGCAACCCAAGATATTATTGATGGAAATATTTTAGTATTGGCTAATACAGAAGAAGGTTATGAGAATCCAGAAATAGATGTTGTAACCACACCTATATTAACAAGCATTGCCCCTACTCCCAATGAGATGTATGCTGGGGATAAAACGCCAAGCACTACTAAGTTTACAATTGCGTCACAAGATTCAATAAATGGTGGACCTTTAGCGAATCCTAACACAAGAGATTATAGACCTCTTATCTGTATTCCGTTAAGTTCAACAGAGATTACATTAAATTCTGTAATATCATTTAAGTTTAGGACATCAACCGTTACTAATTTTGCCACAAGTGTAGATTATAATATTAGTTTTACAATAATTCAAAACGACTTAACAAATTGGCCAATAAATTTTACCAATAGATTAAGGTCAACGATTGCATCGGTAGCAAACCCTACTTTTACAACTATATTAAATGCGGATGGAGGTTCAGCTACCACAAGTGTGCCTTTATACAATGGAGTAGCAATGCAAATATTAGTGCTGCAAGACTGGACATTTGCGGTATCTCAATATACAACAATTGAAGATTTTGCAATAACATCACCAACAAAAAAAGAAGTAACTTTAAAATCAGGTGCATACCACCCATTCGGAATAGTTTACAGAGATTTGCAAGGCAGAGATGGTGGAGTTGTTACCAATGAAGATATGGTTTTGTATGTACCGTATGTAACAGAAACACAATTCAAGGGAGGTGCAGTACCATTAGATTTAAAAAAATACAGACCTCAGTTTGAAATAAAACACACGCCACCTCTTTGGGCGCACACTTACGAAATAGTTTATGCAGGGAACAACCTTAAAAAATACACACAATTTGTTTTAAAAGGAACAAGCATTGTTGTATTACCAAATGGTAACTTCTCATTAAATTGCGATTATATTGTAGATTACATAAGCAAGGATATTATCCAAACATCATTGGATTTCCAATTTGAAAAGGGGGACAGATTGAGGTTTATTCAAAACGCAGACAATTATGTGTCTGAGTATATTGAATGTCAAGTATTGGATTATGATACTGCAACAAACAATTTAACGGTAGTGCCATTTGATACTTCCATTGTAACAAATACAATGTCACCATTCACAATAGATGGTACATTGGTTGAGTTGTTTGCTTACAATGAGGTTGTGGCCCCTGAGAATAGACCTTACTTTGCAATAGGGAATATCTTTAGTATTTTAGATGCAGGAACTTCTACAAGACGACATGCAGGCAACCAAAGAAATCAATCACCTACACAAAGCGCAATATCAATACTAAACTTTGGTGATAGTTTTACATTTACAAGGTTTTTTAACAAAGGGGTAATTACCTCAATCGTAGAAAGCGAAAACTTCTCAGATTTTTACCCAAGTAATAACATTGGAATATCAAGCATTTATGCAGTTATCCCCAATGGGAAAACAAAAAGATACGAGCAATTAATTAGGCATGGAGGAAGATACTTCCAAAACACTAACGTAAACAATCTTTGTAGATTTAGCTCAGACGACTTTGATATTTTAAATGCAATGTATGGCCCAATTAATAAAGTAGTGACTATGGGTTATACTTTAAAATGCCTACAAACAAAAAAGAATACTTCAATCTACATTGGTAGAAACATGGTATTTAATGCAAATGGATCTTCACAGTTATCTTTAACAGATAAAGTGTTTGGAGATAAAAACCCAAGCGAATTAGATTATGGATGCGCCAACCCTGAAAGTGTGTGTGTGGATGACAGACAAATGTATTTCTTTGATGTAAACACTGGAACAATTATCCAAGATAGTGCCAATGGTATGATGCCAATATCAGACTACAAAGCAAGAACATATTGGAGAAATGTAGCCGACACAATCAAAAACATTCCCGGAATTTATGTGTACTCAGGAGTAGATAATTTCAATAAATATGTCCACTTTACTATACAAGATACCAATGAAACAAGGGTAATTGATGACCAAACAATAGTTTACCATGAGGATGAAAATAGATGGAAGTCGTTTATGCCATACACACCAGAGTATTATGGTTCAAATGCAATGGTGTTTGTAAGCTTTAAGGATGGTGAATTGTGGGAACAAAACTCAGTATTAGTCCCAAGAAACAACTTTTTTGGAGAACAGTATAATTCAGAAATAGAACTAATTTCTAACATAGAATATCCAACTGTTAAAGTGTTTAATACTATTGCGGTGTATGCCAATAAGGTTTTTTACTCACCAAATGTAGGGGATATTAAAACAATCGCCAATGGGAACTATTCAATAGGTATGATTTCAAGATTGTTAAAATCTAAATTTAGAGCAAAGGAAGGTGTGTTTTATGCAGACTATTTAAGAGATGCCAATACTCCAAATATGTCAAGCCAAGATGTTGCAATAATGGAAGGCAGAAAACTAAGAGGGGAGTTTTTACTACACAAATTAATTAACGATGATACAGATAAAGTAGTATTGTATTCAGTAATAGTTGGGTCAGTAAAGAGTGATAAAAGTGGTTAGACAAAAAGTTTAACAAACAATAATTATATTTATTACATTTGCAAGTAAGCAAATTTTAATAAAATGGACCCTATTACAATAATGGCATTATCTCAGCTTATCCCAGCAGCAGTCAAAGGGGTAAAATCAATACAACAAGGCCAACAAGCCAGAGAACTTGCTAAAACTCCACGCCCAACTTATCAAATACCACAAGAGGTTTTACAACAATTAAACCAAGCTAAGTATTTGGCAAGTATGTCAGAATTGCCTGGACAAAACCTTTTAGAAGGTAGAATTGGGGCAAACATCAATAAGGGGGTGTCAGAACTTGAAAGGGTATCAGCAACTCCATCAAATCTATCTTCAAATGTTGCAAAATTGTATATGGGAGGGAATGACCAAATAAATGATATTGGCATGGCAGCTTCTCAGCAATGGTTAAGAAATCAAGGTATGTTAAGCGATGTATTGGGCAACGTAGGAACATACAGAGATAAAGAATTTGACTACAACATGAACCAACCTTACCAAAACAATATGGCAGCAGCAGCAGCATTAAGGGAAGGTTCTTACAGAAACGTACAATCAGCATCACAAGATTTAGCAAGTGGCTTAAGCGGATATGCAAACATGTCTTACTATGATAATATGTTAAAAGACCTTAGTGGAACAGGCGCTAAAACTAATCCATACTTACCTGAAAATCGTACATACAAAGACGATTTCAAAAGATTGAAAACAATTGATGAAACAGGTGCAGGTGCATATAAGCCCAAAAGCACAAAACAAGACATTAACAGATTTAGAATACAAACTTCTGAGCCAAAACTATTTGGACAATAACCTATTAATTACAAACAATGTTAGACGGATTAGGATTAGTTTATGAAAAGCAAGGCAATACAGGTGCAGCAGCCTATACACCGCCAAGTAACACAGACCCATTTGCGGCTATTACAAATGATTTAGCATCCCAAGTAGATTTTCAAAGAAAGAAAAAAGAAAGAGAAGCTATTAAACAAGATGACCTTAATAACAAAATTATTGAGGCGATTAATCCTGAAGGGTGGTCATTGGATAATAGGCAATATTTCTACAAAAGTGGGAATGACTTAAAATTAGAAGGTGCATTATTGCGTGCTAAAGGCAAAAATCTAAACAACATCACAGACCCAGAAGTAATGGCTTTTATGGATAAAAGCAAAAGAGTTTTAAACGAAGCATCATTATCAGCAGAACAAGGAAAATTGTTTGATGTAATGTATAATGAGTTTACAAAAAACCCTAATAAATACGACAAAGAAAGGACTGCCCAAAATGTTGAAAAATGGAAAGCGCTTCCAATGGAAGAAAGGTTTAAAACAGACCCAAGAAGTTTATTTTCGCCAAAGTACAATAAATTTGCAGCAGCAGAACCAATTAAAAGCTTTGATAAATTTGCAGATATTTCACCAAAAGGTGGTACAAGAATAAATTATGGTAAGATTGACCAATACTTAAATGAAATTGCTTCAGATCAAGAAGTAATTGATTCTTACGAACAAGGTTTGGAAAGAGGAGATTGGACAAATCCACAAGAATGGAAAAAATCTCAAGCACAATATATTGAAAGTCAAATACAAAACAAAGCAGACCGATACGAAAAGCCTGACAAGGTAGATAGTGATGGTGGATTAGGTTTTGAGGAAATTATGATGCAGTTTGATATGAATAAAAAAACCAATTTGCCTGTAATGAATGCTTCTGTATCAACTAAAGAAAAAACTGGTTCAAAATTAAATGCAACTGTTTATCAACCTACAACATTAGGCAATGTAAATTATACTGTATCATCAGGTGATGTATATGACTTAAATTCAGGCAAGCCTACTGAAACAGGAATTTATAGTTTAAAAACAGGTACAATTGGGGTGGGTATTAGAAATGCAATAGGACAAATTATCCCTGAAAACGCAAAAGTGCCATACAAAGGTAAACAAATATCAGTACCAGAAGCGTTAAAATTAGGTATTGTAAGATACGAACCTATCGTTTATGGGGTAGCTGAAATTGGTTCTGGACCTGACAAAAAAGAAGTAGAAATTGTTGTTGATCCTACTAATTTAAAATCAATGACAACAGGTTTTGAAAGTAAGGAAGAAAAAAATACTATGCTAAGAACAAAAGCATATAGCACTCAAGCTGAAATAATGAACCAAAAGGCAGGATGGGGAACCAATAAAGGCGGAACATCTGCAACACCTAAAGCACAAAGTGGAACAACAAAAGCAAAAGAAACAAAGATGTCATTTCCTGAATGGAAAGCAAAAAATCCAAACGGAACACCAGCGCAATTTAAATCATATATAAATAGTTAAAATGCCCCAAGATAAAGTTAAAGAAGTTTATGGTTTAATATCCGACTTAGGATATTTTAAAGATGAAAATGAATTTAAAACTTATGTTTCTGACCCTAAAAAAAGAAAGGAGGCATTTGAGTTAATATCAGACACAGGGTATTTTAAGGACGAAAAAGAGTTTAATTCATACTTTACGGATATAGCAAAAACACCACAACCACCAACAGGGCCACAACCTGAAACACCTCAGCCAAGAAACAAGGTAGCAGAAATGCTTAACCAACCAAAGGCAGTAGATAAATTAAAGCAAGTTGTTCCTACATCAGAAGTTGCAAGTGGAACTAAAAAGCCAAAAGAAATTCTAACAGAAGATGTAAAAGCATTTAAAGAATCACAAACAAATGAATTGACATACCAAAAGGTTACTCAAAAAGCAGCCGAACAAAACATAGGGACTACTGAATTATTTAAAAGAGAAAGTGATGGTTTATCACAATTCCTTACAGACGATAACAAAGCTGAATTTGATTACTACAAACAAATAGACGATGCCACAAGAAGGGTTAATGAATTAACTGCAAGAACAGAAGCCACAGGCAACCCTATAACACAAGCAGACCTTCAAAAAGCAAAGTTTGACAAATTTAAAGCTCAACAGCAATTACTAAAGTATGAAAAAGACAAAGTAAATGCAATAAACAACGAAATAGCAAAAACAGAAAACATTATTAATACATCAGTAAACCAAGACCCTGAGATGATTAATAATTTAAAGAAAAGCGTTGAAGATTTAAAAGAACAAAGAGATAATCCTAACTACTTAAAAAATCCTGATGAAAAAGTTAAACAGATTTACAGCCAAGTAGGTGGAGAAATAGATACATTTAAAGTCCCTGGGGCAACACCAAGAGAAAAAATACAAAACTATGCGTTAATATTAAAACAACAGTTAGACGACATAGAAAACAAAATAAGAGAAATAGACCCAAATGTACCATTGGACCAACCAACATTTACAAGTGGTTATGATTTAGCAAGACAAAACCCTCAATTAGATGTATTGCGTGAAAGAAGGATGAACTTGATACCAAAGCTTCAAGTGGTGGCACCAATAGCATTAATCAATAAAATGCCAACCAAAGATAATGATTGGTTTGGTAGTTCGTTTTCTAAAGCGGTAAAAGCAGAGTTATTGCCTGATAAATTTACTAAACAAAACATTACAGATATGTCAGACAATGAAGTGTCTGAATTAATATACAACAATAATGTTATAACAAGTTTAGCTGAAAATGATTTAACGCAATCTGCAATAACAAAATCAAAACAATTAGGCGCACCAGTAAAACCGTTTTCAGGCAATTGGTGGGGTAACTTAGCCGGGACATCAGCATCAATGATACCTGCATTTGCATTAGGTAGTGGTGCAGTTCAAGGAGTAAGTACATTAGCAAAAATACCTTCTGTTTTAAATATGACTAAAAGGTTATACAGAGTATCTAATATTGCCAAAAATATGCAATTAGGTAAATATGTTGTACCTACATTGAAGTCTGCAGGGAAAGGTATTGAGTATATGGCAGCCGAACCATTCCTTAATCAAGAGGGTTTAAAAGATGAAGCAAGTTTCTTATCAGGTTTTTTAGGACAAGCAGTTGCAGGCCCTATGGGTAGAGCATTGTCAGGAAAGAATGTAGGCAACTTAGTAAGTTTCTTATTTAAAGAAAATGCACCCGATGCAGCAAAGTTAATTACTACATTAGGAAATAGAGTATCAAGTGGTTTAGGGGAATACGGTGAGGAGGTAGGTAATACTATTGGGCCATTGTTAGACACATATATCAAAACAGGTGACTTTCAAAACCTTAAAAAAGATTTGTCTGAAAACTTTGGTACATTAGATGCCAACTTAGAATTGTTTGTAGGTTCAGTTGTAATGGGTATGGCAATGGGCGGAGGTTCAGGCATAGGTAAAGCTTCTATGGAGAACAGTAAAAAGATTTACGAACAACTAACTCCTGAACAACAAAAGCAAGCAGACGACATTGCAAACGCATTAAAGAATGATGTTGAGAAAGCAGAAGTCCAAGCAAAGAAAGAAGAAATACAAGAAGGTGCAGAACCACTTGCAGAGGATATTCTTACAGAAGAAGATAAACAAAAGAAAACTGAGGCGATTGAGAAGTTAAACAATCCTGCATCAACCGTTGCAGAGAAAGTTGAAGCAGGTAGAGTTTTAAATGATATTAAAATAAAAGAACACGATGCTAAGATTACAGAAAAGGCATTGAAAGAAAGTCCTGTTGAGGAAGTTGTGTCTGAGGAAGCGTTTGTAGAAACGCCAAGTGAGGAAGTTGCAGTAGAAGAAACTCCTATTGCTAAAGGATTTGATTTTGAACAATTATTTGAAGAACAAAAAGCAGAAACCCCTGAGCAAAAACAAAAAGTAATAGACGATATTAGAGAAGAAGAATACCAAAAATCTTCATTTGATAAAAAGTGGGCAGGCACATATCAAGAAGCTAAAACAAAACTTGTTGAACAATACAATAAAGCCAAGCAAGAAAAAGAAACTTGGGAAAGCAAAAGTTACAAATCAGCAGGAGATAAGTCAGTTTTTGTTGGTGGAGAATTGGAAGGAAATGATGTTAGTGTAAATTCTATAAACGAAAAAAGAAAAAGAAATAACATTAAAAACGCACAATCCGATATGGATTCGGCTAAAAAAGATTTAGCATCATTAGGATTGACAAAAAATGAAATTAACGATTTACTACCTACTACCCAACAACCACAAGCCACAGAAGAAATTGTAGAAACACCACCTTCTGAAGTAGTTTCTGAGGAAGTTATTACACCAAAAGAGGAAGTGGGAGAGGTAGAAGTGGAAAAAACTGCATTGAAAGATGTAGATAGTACAGCTAAAGCATTGGAAGAATTTGCGGGAAGCAAAAGTAAAAAGTTTAATCCTGACGATAAGGCTATTTTAACAACTAAAGATGGCAAAGAGATAGAGGTTAGTTTCAGAGGGTATAATAGCGAAACTAAAGCGGTGGTATTTGGCAGCAAAGGAAGTGGCATTGACCAAATGGAAATTGATGTATCTCAATTAAGAGCAAAAAGAAAATCGGATAAACTATCAAAAAAAGAAAGAGATGAACTTTTATCAAAGATAGATTTTCAAGATAAAAATGCGCCCTCATATAACGAAAACTTTTCTGATAAAGAATTGCAAGATTTATCAGTAAAATATCCAAAAGAAAGCAAACTTACAAATAAAGAAAAACAAGAAAGAAACGACCTGCAAATCGCAATCACACCATTAAAGCAATGGCAAGAACAAGAGTATGGCGTAGATGACCCTAATGACCCCGTAAACATAAAACTTGCAAAAGAACATAAGGATGCAATAGATAATATTATCACGAATAATAAATACTCTAATTTAGTTTCCCAAGCCTACCACAAAGCAAAAGCCGATGGAAGCAATCCCGAACTTGTAAAAGCAGTTGAAGATTTATTATCCCCTAACGAACAAACCACCCCTTATAAGGAACAAGCAAAAGAAGTTGTAAGTGAGGATGTTAAACAAGAAACTCCCAAAAAAGAAGTTGTTAAGGAACAAGACATTGAAACAAAAGTTAAAGAATTAACTGAAAAAAGAGATGTTGAAATAGTAAAGGCAAGTAAGCCATCATTAAAATTAGATTGGGTATCAGTAAAAGACATTGCTCAATTACCTTCAGAGATTTCTAAAGATAAAAAAGAGGAACAAGCAAAGATAAAAACCAAGTACAAAGAACTCCTTAAAATAATGGATTGCTTATGATAGACGAGATAGAAGATATTGACGAAATAGAATTTGAAAAAGAAGCTGCCCTCACAAGGCATAAAGAATTAAAAAATGCTTTAAAGGATATTGCTTCTATTTTAAAAAACCCTGAAAAGGATGCAAAGGTTATTGCAGAAGCTATAAAAAGACAAGGTGATGCCTTGGAAAGATTAGCCTCAGTAATACAAAATCAACCAAAACCAGAAAAACCACAAGTCAATGTTGAATTAAATCAATCAGAATTATTACCTTTGTTAAGTGAATTAAAAAATGGTAATGATAGGATTTTAATTGCTTTACAAAACAAACCTATGGTAGATAGTTTCCAAGTAAGACCATCAGGAATGAATAATGCAGAAAGAACTATTAATGTCATTTATAAGCCAATGAATCAAATAACCATCAAATAGGAATATGCCAGATAATGTTACCTTAAACCAACCAGAATCATCAGGTGCAATTATAGCAACAGACGATATTGCAGGTGTTCAGCACCAACTTATCAAATTAGAATTTGGTGAAGATGGTAATGCAACCATGGTTAGTGCAACCAATCCATTGCCAATAACAGTTGACAATCAAATAACACAACCATTAACAGATGCACAATTAAGGGCAACACCTGTACCAATTACAGGGACTATTAGTGTAGATACAACAGGTTTGGCAACCTCAGTAAAGCAAGATGCACAAACAGTATTACTAACAACTATTGATGCAGACACTTCTAATTTAGATGTTGCATTAAGTACAAGATTAAAACCTTCAGATACACTTGCAGGGGTAACATCAGTTGGATCAATCGTAGGTGCATTGCCGGCAGGTGATAACAATATTGGGAATGTAGATATTGTAACAATGCCTGCAATTTCAGGAACGGTTACAGCCAATGCAGGGACAAACTTAAACACATCAGCATTAGCACTTGAAACAACCCAATTAGCAGGGAATGTTTTAACAGGGGCAGTCAACGAAACCGCACCTGCAAATGATACTGCAAGTAGTGGATTAAATGGTAGGCTACAAAGGATAGCACAAAGATTAACTTCTTTAATAACAGCATTGGGAAGTCCATTCCAAGCAGGTGGTTCGATAGGGAACACCGCATTTGGAGTAAACAATGGTGCAGGGGTAAATGCAGTAAATATTCAAGATGGGGGCAATTCCATAACAGTTGATGGAATAATTACCGCAAACGCAGGGACTAATTTAAACACTTCGGCACTTGCACTTGAAACAACACAATCTGCAATAAGAACCGCAGTAGAAATTATTGACAATGCAATTTCTGGAACTGAAATGCAAGTAGATGTTGTGGCACCATTACCGGCAGGGAATAATAATATTGGTGATGTTGATGTTGCAAGTTTGCCTACAATACCGGCAGGGACAAACTACATTGGCAAAACAAGATTAACAGATGGAACAACCGATGCAGAAGTTATACCTCTTACAAACTACAATGCACAAGCAGTTGCAATAGTAGATGGTACAGGCAATCAAATCACTTCATTTGGTGGAGGAACTCAATACACAGAAGATACCGCAGCAGCAGCAGACCCGATTGGCACCGCAGTAAATTTAATCAGGCAAGATACACCTGCGGCAGTTACAAACGCAAATGGCGATAATATTGCACAAAGAGGAACTAATTTTGGTGCAGCTTATGTTCAAATAGTAACATCAACAGGTGCGTTTGTAAATTCATTTGGTAGTCCTGCAACACCATTATTTAAAGGTAGTACAGCCACGTTTAGAACATTAGGTAGAGCAGGAACGGCAGGACAAAAGATTGCAGCAATTCACAATGCAACAGGTTCTTCAATAAAAGTAAAGGTAAGAAAAATTAGAGTGGATATGTTTGCAACTGTTATAAAGGCAGTTACCGTAGCACCACCAATTGTAAGAATATGGAAGTTTACAGCAGTACCTACAAACGGAACTGTATTGACAAAGAACAAAATAGGTGGGACTACAACATCAAATGCTTCGTGTACTGTTTGGGGAGATGCTTCAGCAGATGGTACAGGTTCAGGAACAACATTGACAGTAACATTACCGGCAGGGACAATATTGGACCAACAAGCAGCACCAAGAATAATCACAGCAGTCGGTGAGGTTGATGCCTTCTCTATGGAATTTGATTATCCTGATTTTATAGAATTAGATGCACTTGAAGGAGTGTGTGTGTTTTTAGATTATACCTTAGCAACACAAAACCCTGTAACGGATATGTGGATGACATCAATACAATGGCAAGAAGAATAATGTTATTAACGCTAATACTTAATTTAGGTATGGCAGCAGGGGTTGCCACTCCACCACCAACTAAAAATGGAGGTGGTAAAGGTCGGGCATACAATTGGGGAGAAGATTTGAGGGAAAGAGAAAGAAAAGAAAAAGAAGAAGAAATGTTTATGGATGAAATTTTAAGAACAGCAACTTATATAATTAACAATCAATAATGGCAAAGAAAATACCTTGTTTTGACAACTTTCAGATATTGAAAGATAAGTTTGACAAACTATATAACGATAATATGTCTGATGCAGAACAAAGGGCAGTCGGACTAAAAATAGCATTAGATTACCATAAAGAATTGCATAGTGAGTTAGAAACTTTTAAGGCATCTATTAGTAAATCGCCTAAGAAATATAAAAAAGCACCTTATGTTCAGCCATTAGTAGATACAGAAAAAGTTGAAAAAATCAGACAAGAGTATGATTCACAAATACAAGCATTAGGAGATGAACAAGTTGCTGAAAGTAAAAAAGCAGAACCTAAAGTTCCTCAAGCAAAGAAATCTAAACCATTTGCTTCCAAATCAGGAAACCAAGAAGTAGTTTTAGTAAATGGTGAATTACAAGTAATAAATATTAAAACAAAGCAAGAGGTATCTCCTGATACAAGAAAAAAAGTATTAGACGAATATGTAGAAACAGTTGACTTCTCAGAAGGTAAAAGAGCGGAAGAACCTTCAAATGAGATGTTAGAAAAATACCCAGAAGATGTGATTGAAGGGTATGTGGTAGATAAATCAAGCAACCCATTAGAGGTTGTAGAGGTATTTTTAAGACAAGAGAAGGTTCAAAACAAACCAACAACTGCGCTTGATGCCGGTGATAAAGCAGATTTAATTGCAAATTTAGGATTCCCAAGAATAAAAAGAAAAGGGTTTGAAAGGTTTGGTGACAGAAACTTAATAACTATGGGTATGGCCAAGGCATACTTTGGTACAGCAGCAGATAAAGGATTACCTATTGATACGGTTGCCCAATCAATGTCCGATTATTTAGATGTAGAAATAACTCCCGGAGATTTAGTTCAGTTTATGGTTGCTTATCCTAATGGGGTGAGAGATGCTTTAAAACTAAAAGACAATAAAGTAGCATCAGCAGCAAGGGATAAATTTAAAGAACTAACAGGATTGGAACTAACAGACAGTCTTGCAAGTAAAGTTTATATACAAGGAACAGAACAACAAAATAAAAAATTAGAAGAATTAACAAATAAAGAATATGAATCAAGACAAAAACTCGAAGAAGAATATTGGGAGTGGTACGCCAAAACTAACGATGGAACAAAAGATGGCGATAGTGCAAAGGTTGGAACGGATGTCACCAGAACAGAAGGAAAAGGAGTTGAAGAAAAGGGGACTGAGGTAGAAAAAACCAAAACAAGCGATGCCAGAAAGGCAAGAATAGGCGAACAGTTAAAAGTGGCAGAAGAAAAAGCCAAGTCCTTAAAAGCTAAATTAGATAAGGCCCAAGCAAGTTTGAATAAAGATAGAGAAGCTATGCAACAAAATATGTTTCAAGCAAATCAAATATCTTTATTGAACGATGTAGATGCCAAAGCTAAAAAAGTATCTAACATAAAAAGAGATTACGATGCAGCCAAAGAAGAAGTTAAATCCCTAAAAGAACAGTTTGATAGTTTACTTGAAGGGCAAACTGAAATGGATATGGATGTAGAACAGCCTACTAAAAAAACTAAACCTTCCAAAAAAGAAATTCAAGAATTATCTTCTATTGGAGTAACTAACTTTAATCTACCAAACCTTGTAGAAGAAGTTAAGCAAATGTCCAAGACAGAATTTGTTGCAACAAAAGGTTCAGAATTTGAAAGCAAGGAACAAGCAGAATCCTATTGGGAAGATACACGCAATGGAATTTTCAACAAAGAAGTTGCAGACCTCAAAAACACCATTGACATAGAAGTTAGAAAATCAAGAAATGACTTAGGTTCATTTAAGATAGGTAGTGGTAAAATGTGGACTGCCATGGGTAAATTAATGGGATTGTATGTTAAAAAAGGCGTTACATCCTTTGGCGACTTCATTCAAGCAACAGGCTACAAAGCAACTTCCGCAATGAAAGGTTTGTGGGATAGTATCAGAGGAAGAAAATCCACAATAAAACTATCTACTAAAAATGCAAACATTAGAAATATTAATGCAAGATTATTCTATACAGAGGCACTTGATGGCATACCAAGTACAGATGATGCCCAAGTAATATTAGATGCTTTAAAAGATACTATTGACGTTTATAAAACAATGTCAATTCACGCTGCAAAGAATGATGTTCAAGACATAAATAATGCAACAGATGCCCTAACAGATTTGTATGTAGAGCTATCAAGTGATTTAGAAAATGTTAAAAAGAGAATTGCAGAAGAACTTGAATTGGGGCAAAAGGTTTTTGAGGCAGAAAAAGAACTATCAATTTCAGAGCGTTTAACTCAACTGTTAGCAGACGATTTTATTTGGCAAGAAAAAATGCAAAAGGAAATTGAGAAAACAAAAGGCACATTATCTGATGATATGAATCCATACATTCAAAAGGATATTGCAATTGGAAGAATGGCAGACACCGTAAATAGAGTTTATCAAAAAATATTTGGAAAGGCTTATGGTGAAATGGCTACCAATAAAAAAGGTACTGAAGGTATGGTTCAAAGAATGGCTAAGGATGGATTAAACATTACAGACTTAGATTTCTTTATGATGGTTCAACACGCCAAGGAACGTAATGCAAGGGTGAAAGCAATGATGCAAATGGAGAAGGATGCAGAAGTTCAAAAGTTGCAAGACGAATTGACTGCCCTTCAAAATGCCAATCAACTTGGATTACCGGGAGTAACATCCAATACTGCACTCATCACCAAAAAGCAAAAAGAGTTAGCAGCAGCACAAGCAAAAGAAGTTCCAGATGCAGGTAGTGGAATGACCGATGCCGAAGCAGACAACTTTATGAAAGAGTTTGAAAAAGCAGGCAAGAAAGATAAGTTGGAAGCATACGCCAAAGAATTTAGAGAAACGGTTATTCAGAAATCAATTGATTTAAGAGAAGAAGCAGGCGACTTATCACCTGAAGAAGCAGAAGCACTCAGAACAGGTAAGGATGAAGTAACAGGGGTTGACTTTGATTTTTATATTCCTTTAAAAGTTAAGCAAGAAGCATTGCCTGACAAGGTTACTCCAAGTGGCAGAGGAGGTGCAAGATTTGAGCCAATCCAAAAAATAAAAGGAACTAACAAGTATGACTATACCAAAAGAATTAGTCCAGTAACACAATCATTGTTAGACTTTCAAGCATCAGTAAAACTATCTGAGGATAATAAAGTAGCACAATCTTTATATAATTTAGTAAAAGAAAACCCAAACAAAGGTGTTTGGGAGATTGTAGATGTTGCAGGGATGCCGGGTGGTGAATTTGGATTACCTTCTGAAATAAAAGACAATTCAGTAAAAGTAAAAATTGGTGGTAAGGTTAAGTATGTTAAGTTCAATCACCAAGGATTAAGAGATGCTTGGTTAAAAAATAATGCAGATAAAAGCTCGACTATGAGGTCAATATTGAGAATATTCAATATGTATAACTCATTCAAAAGAGCAATTTTAACACAATATAACCCTGAGTTTGCCTTTACAAACGTACTTAGGGATGTTCAAGACGTTATATTTAACGCAGCAGGGGTAAATATTGAAGGATTAACAACCGCAGTAATTAAGAACTATAAGAAAGCAACCAAAGCATCATTTAAAGCAACCATGGGTAATTTAGATCCAAACTCAGAAATGGGTAAGGTGGTAGATGAATACCTATCAAGTGGTGGTA
>Ga0315909_10001639_pt1 | contig 30114 bp, 33 predicted proteins | sample LakEriMetagenome_11_FD_203527 | JGI IMG/M metagenome (GOLD analysis project Ga0315909, IMG submission 203527) | Freshwater fungal communities from buoy surface, Lake Erie, Ohio, United States - Buoy 2 MA125 | ecosystem: Environmental > Aquatic > Freshwater > Lake | place: USA: Lake Erie, Ohio... | reverse complement strand
ACATATTTTCATCAACACCTTCAATATTTCTTAGAACTGCTGCGATTTTTTGTGGTTGATCAGCAAATTCAAGTAAAAGTTGTGTTTTAATTACATTTCTACGTAAAGGAGGTTTAGAAGTTCTTACAGATCTTGAAATATTACCTAATCCATTACCATCCAAAACAAAATTATCAACTTTATTATTTCTCATAAATTCCAAGATTTTTTCAGAATTTTTGAGTTTTCTTTCTTTTAATGAAGCAAGTTGTTGTTTTAATTTACGCTCTTCATCATCTAATGATATCCATTCTTTCAACGTTTCTTTAACGTCCTCCATTTACTTGTATTGTGTTTACGTCTTGAAAATCGTTTATTATGAATTACCTTATTACTTATCTTACGTTTACGTCTTGATAATCGTTTATTACCACCTACAGCGAATCCTCTTCTTCTAAGTCCTTTTCCAAGATTATCCATCGACACCTTCGTCCCTTCCCTCACCGAAGCTGCCGTCCGCTGCGCCACATTCCCCACCGCGCTCGCCGACTTCTTAGCCGCCGTCCCCACCGCCGAAGCCCCATCTTTTAACGCCTGCGTCCAAGTTCTGCCTTCATTTTTCTTTTCGTTAAAATATGTTTTTACCCTTTTTACTCTATCATTTACACCTGTCACTAAATTATCTCCAACGCTAGATGCGTATTGAGCAGCCGCATTAACGCGTTGTGGTGTATTTAATTGTTCAGGTTGTTGTTGTTGTTGTTGTGGAGGTTGTTGAGGTGGAGGGTTATTTGGATCTCCTTTGAGCTTTTCTAAATTGTCTTTAACGTTTTGTGCTTCTGTCTCAAGTAATTTAGTTGCTTCTGGAGTTGTAGGGTTTTTTAGTTGTTTTTCAACTAGTCCAAGGTAACCTCTCATCCATTGTTCTATTTCAGCTCGTTCTTCAGGTGTTTTATTAGCTAAATTTTCCATTTTGGCTAAAACTTGTTGTGAATTTTGATAAGCCCAATTTCTTAATCTACCGTTCCACGCACGCAATTTTGCTTGAACTCCACTTCTTTTTTCAGGATCTGTATATGCCATAGCATCATTTTTTACTTTTGAAACAGTTTTTTGAACATTTGCTGTTGCTTCCCCAACTTTTCTTTTTATTTCTTCGACAGCTTTATTCATTTCATCTTCACTAACTGATTCCAAAGGATTAAATGTAAACTTGTCTAAAAAATTTCCTAGAAACGCAAGTTTCCCATCATATGAATCATTACCTTTATCATCAGTAGTTTTTTTACCTCTTAATTGGTCAATTAATGCTTGTCTTTTTTCAGCAAAGGTTTCCATAAATTTATCACTTGAATCTCCAAAATTTTGAAATGCTAAACCTACAAATGGTATTAAAGCTAGACTTTGAATATATACATCGCCAAATCTATGTTGTGCTGTAAAAATAACCATATTAAAAAATATAAACATAGCAGACATCATATAACCAAGAGCAATTCCAACAGGTGCTGAAAATGGAATAGGAACAAGACCTATTATCATAGGAGTATATTGTTGAGCTAATTTTGCTGCAGTTTTATTGAATTCAGTAGCAATAGTTAATCCCATACTTACTGCTTGACCTGTAACTGGTATTCTTGCTACCCATCCTTCAGGTTGTTCATTTCCGTCAACCATTACAGGAACTTCACTTAAAGGAAAAATAAATTTACGAATTGGATCTAAAATTCCTTTGATACTTTCAGGTGTCAATAAATAAGCATAATCTAAACCTCTTTGAATTAATGCGTTATAAGCTTTACCACCTCCACTTTTTTTAACGACTTCTTCTGCTTGATGTTTTGTAAATAATGGTTTTCCATCTTTTCTTACCTTTTTTTGTAACTTTTCAACTGTATTAATATTATTTTTTTTAATAAAATTAAATAACCCTATTATTTTTACAACGCGATTAATCAGTGATTTATTAGATAAAATTTTACTTAATTTCTTTTCAAGTTCATGATCTTTATAGTCTTCATATATCCAAATACCTTCCATCCCCCAACTTATCTCTACCGCGTTAATTTATTTTTTGATATATTTATTATAAATGGAAGATTCTGAAATTGAAGTTGAATGGTCTTCTCAATTAGAAGATATTTTAGCAGCAGAAGGTGAAAGATGTCGTGGACTAGCTTGGTTACATACTCGTGCTGAAATTCTTACTGGAAAATATAATTCTTACGTTCAAGTTCCTGTTATAATTCTTTCGACTTTAGCAGGAACTGCTTCTGTAGGTTCTACAACTTTATTTGATGGAGATACAAAAACATCAAGTATTGCTATTGGTTTAGTTTCTATTGGCGTGGGTATTTTAAATACTTTAGGTGGATTCTTTGCGTTTGCTAAACGTTCAGAGGCACATAGAATAGCACAATTATCTTATGGAAAATTATCATCAAAAATTGCGATTGAATTATCTTTACCTCGTGATGAAAGAACTTCAGCTGAATCTCTTTTAATTCATGTTCGTGAAACTATGGAGAGATTAGCTGAAACAACACCGAATTGTCCTCCATCAATTATTGATGAATTCAATAAAAAATTTAAACATAATCATGGAGTTGCTATGCCTAATGAAGTAAATGGTATTCATAAAATATCAATATTTAGAGCAGATCATCATGTAATGACACCTGTAGCAGTTCCTGAAAAATTATCATTAGTAATTCCTAAAACTTCCAACGACGATCACACTCTAAACAATTCATAAATGTAGTCATAGGTTCATCAGCAGAACGAGTTTGCATTTGATAATAATCACATTTAGATTTCTTTTTACATCCTGAACACCACATAAAGATGGAGGCAGTATTATTTTTAGATTGAAGTTTCTTTTCATTTTCAAGTTGTTTTTCAAGAGCATCTTTCCATCTTTTTGGACATAATTCAACTGCCGATAATTCAGCAAAATCACGAATACTTATCTCGCCTTTTTTAATTTTTGTTATCCAATCTTCATTATTTTGAACGTAACTTCCAAATCCTTTCAGATTTTCATAAAGCGTAATTGCTTTACTTCTATACATATTCCAAAATACACGATTAGACCAATCAATATCCATATTTTCTTTAATTGCTTGATCACTAATTACATGTAATAAAGATTCTTCTAATTGATTCGAAAGTTCATTATTTTCAAGAAGTTCATTGAAATTCTCAATGACTTTTTGACGAATCGCACAATCAACAAATACATTTTCAGATTTTCGTTGAATTGGTTTTGATATAAATACAGGTCTATTACCAACTTCCTCTTCTTCCTCTTCTTCCTCTTCCTCTTCTTCCTCTTCCTCTTCTTGCTCTTCTTCCGAATCAAACGTCCATTCTTGATATAAAAGTTCATAATAATCAGATTTTAAATTTGTATATGAACTACTAAGACGATCATATTCATCTTGTTCTTCTGAATCAGATGAGAGAATTACAATATGACCGTAATAATTTTCTTCGTTGAATGGAGATGGAAGAATATGTTGATTAATATTTTCTTCTAATCCTTCAGATGAAGCAAATATAGAAAGCCATGAAGATTCTTTTAAAGGGTCTTGAATTTTTCCTTGAAATTGTATGGATGTATTCTTAAACTTTTTACGAATAAATTCAAGAACATCTTTTTCTTTTGGAAGAATATTCAATTCATTTATTCCTCCATTTGAATTTATAGATATACAAATAACCATTTATATATTTTACAATTTCTAATACGTAATTCGTTTTTCGTTCAAAACGGATCGAAAAAAATTATTGTATTTCTTAATAAAATGGAGGCAACTAAAGAAGAATATCCGAAACTAGTAACAAAAGAACTTCGTATACCTAAAAAATTTGAAGGACCAACATTTGCCGAATTAGCATCCGAATGGAAAATGCATGATGATTATAAAAAATCTGTAATGCCTGAAGATAAACAAACATATAAACCTATAATTATTCCTACATTTGAAAAGTGTAATAGATTTGAAGAAGAACAACCTATTCCTCAAAAACCTAATCAGCAAGAAGATGAATGGATTAAAGTAGAACGAGTAAAGAAACAAAAGAAAGAACTTACATTAATTGAAAAATATGGTGATCCTGATGCTCCTCAAGAAGAAGAAACTGTATGGGGAGGAGAAGAAAAACCTTCTCACCAAACATGTTGGGAAGATAAGCGTTAACTAAATCCAAATAATGATCTTATTAATCCTGCAATCCATTCAAAAAATTTTATCACAAATTTCAATGTAGAACCTTGTGTAAAAGAATCATTTGCGTATTTCCATCCATAAAAAGCAGTAACAAATAAAATTACTATATCTATTAAAGCAATAATTCCATTCTCTGCTATTTGTTCAGACGCCCAATCTGATACTTTATCTAAATGTCCTTTTTTCTTGTTATCACTTTCTTCTCCCAAAGGAGCTTTAGATACAGGTTTTACATCTCCACCTTTTTTTGCTACTCTTTTACAACGCATATAAGCTTTATTATCATGAGGCATAGGACCACCAGCTAATTGTTGAGTATCATTGAAATAAACTTCTCTATCACCTAAAGATTGAAGAGGTCTTGAACCAGGTGCTACATTTTTGATTAAAAGAGCAAAATTATTAGAATCAATATTAATCATAGATTTAAAAACTACCCATGTACATTGTGAGCATGGAGGAACTATTAATGAACCTTCATAAACAAAATATTGTCCTGCTGAAGGAACCATTTTAAATAGTCCCCAATTATCACCTAAACTTACAGGGGTATATTCTACTCCAGGATTAGCGTAAGGAATAAAAGAATTAAAAAATGATGATGAATCAGACTCGGCAGGATTAACTCTAAATAATGAACTTACACATAAAATCTTTCCTGAAGGATTTGTAAAAACTGCTACAACTTCACCATCTGCTTGAATGTTTTCAATTGTATGGTGGCTTGGATGTGTAACTAATAAATTCGTACATGTATATCCTTCACCATTAAATTTACATGATCCTAATCCAGGAGTATTTTGAAGAACTATTCCTTCATCTGAAACCATAACATTTGCTTGTGGAATAAAAACATTATCAAAAACAAGATCACATAATAAATCACAAGGTTTAGCAGAAGATTGTGATACATTAATAGGACTTTGATGTGTTGAGGCACATTGCCCTCCCCATGTAGTTGATGAAGAGTATATACTCATTTATTATTTGACTTTATTTTGTATCTTGCGAATAAACAATATGGCTATATTAAGTAGTGATCCATATCAAGCAGCATGGCAAGTTATAGGTATGATATTAGTGTCTTTATTGTTACTTGGAGTGTTGGGTCTTTTATTCATAAAATTTATTTATCCATACTTATCTCTTGATATGCTTGAAGTAATTAAAGAATTCTTTACAGACTTAATTCAATATTCGCCTACAGCTGTATTTTCATTTGGATTTTTACATAGTATTATTTTTCAATCTTATACTGCATTAATTCCTAATGCATTTGCAATATTAGGTCTTATAATAAATAGAGTATTTAGAAGTTTTTCTTTAAGTCCTCGTGAAGCGGACTTGGTTTCCAGGTTAGCTGCTTGGCGCTCGACGGGCGCGAGGGGTGACCCTCCTAGGATTGCCAATCCTATTGGAAACAAATTTTTCTGTTATATTTCCGGAATGCCTTTCTTTGATAATAGTATTTTACCACCAAGTATAATTTTAGTAACAACTATAATATGGCATTATTTAATGTTACAATGGTTAAGTGGTGGAGGAATTTCAACTATTGCACCTTCTGTAACACTTGCCATTTTATTAATAGGGCATATAACACTAGTATTACAAAATTGTGCTGATGATGGATGGTCTATTACAAAAGTTTTATTGGCTGTGATTGCAGGTATTGGTCTTGGTTCTGCTTCAATGGCAGCCGTAAAATATGGGTTGAATAAAGGTGGTTCTTCTATTGGACCAACTGGATTATTAGGTGCTCCTAAAGGAAATGATGGAACCCCAGGTGTTGGAACATGTTCAGCTCCCAACGACCAAGATCAATTCGTATGTGAAGCATATAAAAATGGTGAATTAATTACAGAGACAGTTGTCGAATAGAATTTCTCAAAATACGATAATAATTTATTAGATTTGTTCCTGATTGTTTTTCAATTAGAATAGATTTATTATCTTTTAATGTTTCAACTACAATTGTAGGAACAACTGTAACTTTATATTTCAAAGCATAATCATGAGGATCTTCATGAAGATTTACAGAAATCCATTGAACGCCAGAAAATTCTTCTTTTAATTGTTCAATAGAAGGTTTTATAACTTTACAAGGTTGACATGTAGGAGACCAGAAATGATATGCTACAGTTGTCATTCTTCTTTTATTATTACTGGACCTTCTACTATTAAATGGTTTTTAGAAACTAACCTAAACATGTTTGACCTGTGTAATCTTTGTTTTGATAATTCAAATCCTTTATTTTTTAGAGTTTTAGATAAGGCTGAAATTATAGCTGTATCTAATTCTTTTTTATCTATCTTATCCATATTTTTATAACACCATTCCAAAATAGAAGATTCAGAAATTGGAGGACCCATTAATGATAAAGGCAATCCAGTAATTGATTCTTGTTTATTTGTTGAAATAACTTTATCTTCATTCGGATTTAAAACTTTTGTTGCCATTTTATCAACAATATCATTATTCTTTGATAGTTCATCTTCTTTTCCTGTATGTGCTAAAACATGAACTATATTATAAGATTTAAATTTAGATAAGTTCAAAGATAATTGTTCAATTATATCACGATGACATACATCTTTACCTTGTGTAGTTTTCCATTCTTTTGCTACCCATCCAGGTAACCATGAAGTTAAACAATTTTTTGAATACATAGAATCAGTATAAATACTTAAAGAAGTTTCATTTGGAGAAAACGATTTTAATGCTATTTCAATTGCCTTGAAAATTGCCATTAATTCAGCTCTTTGATTAGTTTGAATATCAGAATCAGGGACTCTTCCTGAATCTGATAATTTTTTGTGTTCAGGAAACCAACATGCCCATGCTGCTTTGGAATTTTTCTTACCATTTTTGGAACATGCCCCATCTGTGAAAATACAAACATTCATATTATATTTATAATAGGTTTATGTATAAAAGTATTCATTCGTTTTATAATACAACGACTTTGAATTGCTGATTGAATTAATGTTGGGTCTTCAACATGAAACCATACTCTACATTTAAAAGATCTATTTTCTAAAGATCTTCTAAGCATTTGTTGACATGAAAAAGTTAAAAAATCTGAATGTAAAATAAGTAGAATACGATATCTTGTTGAAGATAGTTGTGTTATCCAATTATCAAACCATGGAGCAAAAGTATCAACGGAATTAATTTCTGCTGCATCAATTTCCATAAACTCACATGACGTTTGATTATTTGATTTATAGATTTTCCATTCATCTAATGTATTTTTATCATTCAAAGGTTCAAATAAAAGATAATGTGGAGGAGGATACTGCATTATATTATATTTATTCTGTTTGTGTAGGTTGGAGAATTTTCTTTATAGGAATTTCTTTGGAAACTACATATACACTATTTTCAGTCATAACAATATAACATTCTTCACATTTAAAAACAGACTCAATACTAGATGTATATTCACTATCGGATTTTACAAGATATTTTGTATTTTCTTTGACACCGATACAACATTTCTTTTCTATAGAATCTCTGTAATAATCTAGATAAATAGGACGATCATCATCAAGAGCAATTTGAGCGGCACGTAATAAAACACTAGCAGGAGGTAATGCCATTTATTCTATTATACGTTAAGAACTTTAATCTATTAAACGCATTTCAAAATATCTTCAATTCTGAATTTGGATCTCATAGATAAACTTGGTATTTCAGATCGAGGAATCTTAATAAATTCTTCTAATGAAGTTTTAAGAAATTGTTTTATGGAAATAGAATCAGGACGAAGTTTTTTAGAACTTTCAAACAAGAAATCTACATACTGATTTGTATTTTCTTCTGTTTGTGAATCTTTGGATTGACGAGCAATTACATTCAAATCATCTACAATCGTCTTTAAAGAAGCAAGCATTAATTCTTCCGAAACAATTTTGTGAATAAATAAACAAGTCATAAATTTTGAATATCCTCGTCTCTTTTCTTTTTGTGTTACCCATAACTTAAGCTTATCCTGAAATAAAGGATCTTCGCGTTCAGGAAATGTAATTGTTTCATTCATGTCATACAATTTTGGAAATAAATGAATTTGCTCTAAAATATCTTTTTTAATTTCAGGAATGACTTGAGAAATTCTTAAAATACAATCCGACATAATTGATGCAAACATATTTTCACTAATAGATTTGTTGAAAACGAGTGTAACAAATCTAATACGAAATTCTTCGTTACGTTTAACAAGAATAGGAATTATTTCATTTACTAATTTTTCAAAATTAGAAATAGAAAGTTTATTTAGAATTCCAAATACATTTGCGTAATCAGGATCGTCATGTTCTTGAACTTTTCGAAGAGAACTTTTAATTACACTTGCTCTCCAATTTTCTTCATCTATATGTGAACGTGAACTATAAAATTTAGGAGGGGGGCGTACAGGTCTATATGACATAGGAATAATACGTAATTTTGCGATGTTTTCATGAACACTTTGAGGCAATGCCAGTTTTTGGCAAGACCTTAGTTCGTATACTATCCTTGCTGTTAAGGACATTATTTAGCTATACTTAAGAATTATTTAAATGAAAAACGAATCCGTTTCTTACTTAAATGTTATTAACAAGGCAAACAATAAATGGAGACAACAAAGCTCCAATATTCTTGGATTCTATGGTATCACGACCCTGAATCCAAGGACTATTCTATTGAATCATATTTAAAAGTTGTAGATATTTCAACTATTCAACAATTTTGGAGTATTATTGACTCAATTTCTCGTGAAGCTTGGGAATCAGGAATGTTCTTCTTTATGCGTCGTGGTTTCAAACCTCTTTGGGATGCGCCTGAGAATGAAGCAGGTGGTGCATGGTCAAAGAAAATTGAAGCTTCTAAATGTTATGATATTTGGATAGATGCTATGGTAAATTGTATTACAGATGAAATCCTTTTAAATCGCAAAGAAACTTTGGCAGGTATAACTATTTCTCCAAAAGGTCCTTTCTCTATCATTAAAATTTGGAATACGGTTACAGCATTATCTTCTATTGATAACTTGAATCATGATATGATACATCTTAAAATTGGTTCAGATGTTACTTATACAGCACATAAATCTCGTCCTAAGTAATATTCAAACTATAACCTCTATTATTTGTTTCTTTAAACAATTCTTTGACTCTCTTAATATACTTATTTTTCAATCTTTCTATATGTTCTGAAGTTGGATTATCAATTTTCTTTACTAAGATAGGTTTTCCTGTATATGTATGAATAGGTTCAAGAGGATGTTTGGAAATATTTTTCCAATTTTGAATGGATGTTAAACTTGGGAATGGAAATCTTACTTTAAACAAGAAATAGTAAATATCATTTATGTAGTCAAAAAAGTCAATATTACTTCTAGGAAATATTTCATTTTCACCATATGTAATTATAGGAACAATTGGTATTCCAGTTTCTAAAGCAATTTTAAATATTCCTTTACGATTATTAACTACAACGTCTAATCTTTTTTCTTTAAAAATACCCATTTCTTTTGCTCCACCTAATGTTATAGATATAGATTCTTGTTCAAGTGTTCTTTTGATACTTGAATAATCAGAAGGAATAGCATTCAAATGTCTAATAATGTCTTTTACAACAGGAACACAAAAAAAGAATGAATGAACTACACCTTTAGTAGGTTTATAAGATGGATCTGTTAATTTATAACCATTATGTATTACTGCTGTCACACCTGACATTCCATGTGGACTCCATATATTTATTGATTTTTCAGGTATAGGATATAATACTTTGATTAAAAATGTTTTTCTAATATTATCTTCTGTTTTCTCAATAGAAGATAAGAATGCACTTCTAAATAATTTATTAGATAAATCTAATATATAATCTATTGCTCTTGTAGGCAAAATAAAATAAATTATTAATAAGACAACTGATACGATTAAGTTAGTATATAATGATAATAGACTCAAACATGCCAATGAATAATTCCATGTTATACACGAATATAAAAATGGACTACAAATAGCAAATAATAATATTCCTACACAAATAACAAGTATCATTAAGTTTGTTAAAATATATTTTTTTACAGATATTTAACAATGAATAAAATTTATTATTGTTTAGATTCTATCATACCATTTATAATCCAATTCTTTGATACATATTTTCCCAAATGGGTAAAAATGTATTATTTTATAGGAGTATTGCCTTTTTATTTTTGTATTTTATTAACCTATCCTGAAAAACTATCTGTATTTACAATTCCATTTGAATTAGTTTCAATGTATTGTCACTATTATTTCTTTCATAGATTATTACATATATTTCCAGATTTTCCTTTAAATTTACATACACAAGTTCATCATATTAAATTATATGAGATAGATAGATCATGGGAATTATTCATTGATTTCTTATTTGAAATGTTTTGTTTTTGTGGATTACCTTTAATAATACAACATTATATTGGTTATCGTATATTTTCACCAAGTGTAGTTATTATGATTACTTTAACTATGACATTTGGACATATAATAAACTATTCTATATTTGGTTCAAATGAAATCCATCAGACGCATCATAGAAATACAAATTTCCATTATGGACCTGATTTTATGGATCATTTATTTGGAACAGCTATAAACGATCATGAAGATGGAAATATGCATATAATGCCTATAATTATGGCAACATGCTTTACACTAATTTTAAAAATAATTTTTAAATGGAAAGATTAAGTTGAACAAGGCATTAAACATAACTTAATTTCACCTAGATTAGCTACAACATATTTAATCATTAAAAACCAGTCATTTTTCATATGAATGTCTAAGTTATTACATAAATTAGTACATTTCGTAAATAAAACTAAATGAGGTAAAGAAAAGCTTCCTGTAACAATATCATCATTTGTTTTTTTCTTAATATTAAATTCATTCTCTGAATCTCCCATAATTGTTGTTCTTGTAGCAAAATGCCCTTTACATCCAAATGTCAATGATGAAGCTACATTTTTAATTTCTACAGTTTTTGCTCCTAATAAAGTCATATCTCTACAAATCTTTTGAAAATCCATTGAAGGCATAGTAAAATGTGTAGAAAATTCAGTTTCAGGTAATTGAATATCAGGTTCATCTCTATCTAAAAGGTTAAGTTTATAACGAGTTACTTGTTTTTTCTCACCATCTTCAAGTAAAATTCCAAGAGAATTTGAATCATTTGAATCAACATAAAAAGTTACCGTATCATCATTTGTAGCAGTACGAACAATACGATACAAATGATCTGTATTAACACCAATAACAAATTTATTTGCTTTATGATTATACATAAATTTTTCAAATTTATCGGCATGTAATTTCAAATGAACTAATACAGTTCTAGTATTATCCATAGCAATCATACGAATTCCATCTTTATCAAAAATCAAACTCATTTCAACTAAAATACATTTCAAAGCTTCTTTTAAAGTTCGAATCGCAGCAGTTTGAACTGTTTTAGCTTCAACTATATAATCTGGCATTTTTATTTTATAATTTCATTGCGTTTAAAACATATTCTTTCTCATTGTCTGCGCTCGTTTTTTAGATACTATACGACCATGTTTATTATATTCTAGGTCACTTTTAGTTAAGCCACCACTAGTTTTCTCAGCAGTTCCATGCATAACTTGTGCTCTTGAACCACGAACTCTTAAAGTTTTAGAAGAGGGCATCTTTACTATTTACGTTATTTTTTTAAATAAAAAAAACAAAGTTAAATTAATGTCTTCTAATTACTTAGAAACTGTATTATTATTAATAACTTCTAAAGAAATAAATAATGGAGAATTTTATAATTTTATAAACCAATTTCAGAATATGAAATATAATGGATTAAAGTTATGTATAATCATTAACAATTCAAATTATGATGAAGATATATTTAATCAAAAATTAAAGTTAATTGATATATTTTCTTTAATCGATATTAAGATTTTGAATATTAAAAAAGAAGATGATGTATATAATATAAACAGACCTGAACCAAATAGCCAAATTCCAGAATTAGGATTAATCTCAGGTCCTAATATTATGTTTTTTTATGGAATTAAGTATTGTTATAAATATAAATCAGTATTATTATTAGAATCAGATTGCATATTAAAAGTAGATTGTTTTGAAAAAATAAAAAAATATGTTTTGAGTTTATCTGATTATGTTATTTCTGGAAGTAGATATGTTGGTAATATTGTAGGAAACAGAAATATACATGAAAATATTAATAATCATTTGAATGGTGTAGCAATATATAATACTACTTCAAATGATTTAAAATATTTAATTGAAAAAACAGAATATTATATAAAATATAATGTTCGATTTAATAAAATGTATCATTTACCTTATGATGTATCGTTAAGTTTAGTATTACAACATAATCATTTGAATGATCAAGAATTTATATATCATAGAAGAATTTTAAGTAAATTTATAAATAATACTTTTATTATTAATTGTTCTCCAGCAAATGATAAAGATATTACATTTGAGCAAATAAATGAAATTTATCCAAACCATGTTATTTTACATAAAAAATCATAAATATAAATAAGCATTATCAGGTGAAGTTTCTACTAAAAAAGAAGGAACTATAAACATTTTAGAATATTTTTCTGAAATTTTTAAATTAAAAGTTATATGATTATCAGTAGTATATTTATTATCTAGATCTAAAACTTCAGTTTTATAAACAGCTAGTCCGCCAAAAGCTGATTTTACTGGAATTAATTCATTATTTATAGAAATATGCTTTTGTTGTTCTTTTTTTAATTCTGGATCTGTTATAGTAGAGCCATTTTTATAATCATCAATTAATGAATCAATATCGTAATATTTATAAGATTGATTTGCGAATGCTACATTAAAATCTAAATTTTCTAAGAAATTAAATGACTTTCTATTAATAGGACAATAAAGATTAATTGGATCAATTACCATCATTAAATTAAACATTTTTCTATTTTCATGAAAGAAGTTTAGATACAAATTTCTAAGTTGAAATTCTTCTGAATAGTTAGTTGAATTAATCAATAAACAATTTTCTAAGTTAGATAAGACTTCTCGATATAAAATATCCATATTATAAGATACAAAAACAATAAATGTTTTTTTAAATATTTCTCTTAATTTTATTAGATTTTCTATAATAATTTGTATATTATTTTTATCATTTATTAATACACATATACAAACAGAAGTAAGAATACCTGCCGGTGATTCATATATTTTAATACCATTAGTTGGCGCTGTTATTAATTCAAGTTTATCTTGTTCTTTGGTATGTAAATTATATTGAATGGCGTTGGTTAAATCATTTCTAACATTATTATTAGCAATCTTCGGTTGCGTTTTAACAACTATATTTCTTTTCCACATTTTTATAAAGACATGGAAGATAAGTTTTCTCAACATATTACGCAATTAAAAAATAGATATAAATGCACCAAGTTTAAACCAATATTTTTAAATGGGTGTTTAGAAGAAAGTAATACCAATAATATATTTGAAATAAATGTATTTCATTTATTACCTGATACGATGACCCCAAATTTTAAAAAAGCAATCTTAAAGAATTTAGAGAATGATAAAATAACTGAAATATATTTAATTACTAATAATATTGATAGTCAACAAGAAAGAATTAATCATGATAAGGTTAAATACTTAAACTTTTCAAAGTTTTATGGAATACAATTTTATGATATATTTCAATATTTTAAAAATGATGCTATAAATATATTTTTGTATGATAGTGTAGTTTTAGATAATCTATCAAGTATATTTTTAAATAATTTACAAGAAAAACAGATAGGGTTAATTTCTTCAAGAAAGTTTTTAAATGAATTAAATAATGATCGTGAATGTTGTTTATCAATTACTAAACAAAATGAATCACATAATTTTGAATTTAATGGATTTATTGTAAATGGAAAAATAAATGAATTGTATGATATATATGTAAATATTTATGGTTCTTTAAATTTATTAATTCAACAAATGATAATTAAAAATTATAGTTTTATAAATTTATCAAACATTTTTAAATCATATATTTTTGAATACAGTCCTTATAATGTATTAAATAAAAATAATTATTTTATGAATAGTTTTCCTATAATTTATGTAACACAACAATTATATTTTCACGATTATTTAGATGTTACATTGCCAGATATAGAATCATTTGAAAAATATAATGAACAAGCTTTAGAATGTATTGATTATGAAATATTAAACAAACCGCTTGATTTTTTACCAGTAGAAGACCAAGTAATAATAAATGAAACAAAAAATAAAATATTTTCAAATTTTTATTTAGAATATAAAAATCATTTTTCACAAAAAACAAGTGATTATGAAAAAAAATATAATTCTGAATTTTTATCAAAACAAGAATTGATTAATAAAGAATTAGAATTATATAAAAATAATAAAGAGTTAGAAATTAATAAACAACTACAACTAGATAAAGAAGAAAATAACAAAATATTAGATAATTATAAACAAGACAGAATAAAGGAAATAGAAAAAAATATACAAGATAACTATCAATCTAGTTTATTAGAAATAGAAGAATTTAAAAATAAACAAGTTTTAGAAATTCAAACATTAACTAATCAAAAATTAAATGATGAATTAGCTATAATTAATAAAAATTTGAAAAATACTGAACAATCAGCTTATGATAAATTTAAAGAGGAACTAGAATTATTTACAAAAAAATCATATGAAAATTTAAATTCTCAAATTAATATTGAAAAACAAGAAAAACTAAAAGATATTGATGAAAAAATAGAAAATTTAAGAAAAAATAAGTTACATTCTGTTAATATAGAACATTTAAAAGAAAGAGAAAGATTAGAAAAATTATTAACTGAGTATGAAAATTATAAAAAACAAGAAATTGATAAAAAATCAAATGAAGATTATTTTTCTATTTATTCTTCTAAATTAAATGAAATTGAACTAAAAATGTTAGAAATTAAAAATGAAAAAATTGCTCTAATGGACGAAGAAATCAATATAATTAAAAGTGAAAAGATAAAATTATTAAACCAAAATGAAGGTTATGAAATGAATAAACTGGAAGAAAATATTAAAAAATACAAAGAAGAATGGGAGAAAAAAGTTGATAGCTATATTGATAATTTAAAAAATGAAAAAGCTAAAACTGCTGAACTTGAATTTGATATTGAATTTTCTAAAATAAAGAAGAAAACAATTGAAGTAATGGAAGAAAAAGAATCATCTAGAATAAATAAAGAAACTTCAGAGTATAAAACAAAATTAATTGCCGATATAAATACTGAACTTGAAATTTATAAGAATAATAAATTAGAATTAATTAATATTGATATTAATTCTCAAATGCATATTTATTATGAAGAAAGAAAGAAGATTACTGATGAAGAATTGCTTTCAGAAAAATCTATACTACAGATTAAACAATTAAAAACTTTTGAAAAAGATTATAATGAAAAAATGACAGCATTAGAAGAAGATATTAAAAAAAGAAAAAATGATAGTGATAATGATATATTAATATTAAAAGCAAAAAAACTTGAAGAAATTAGTGAAATTTTACAAAGATATAAAGATAATAATATAAAAACAATTGAGATTGAAAAATCCAATCTACTTGATTCTATAAATAGAGAAAATGATAAGATCAAAGATAAATTAAAAGAAGAACGTGAATTATTTCATTTAAATGAAATTGAACAAATCAAAAAATCTTTAATTGAAGAAAAATCTAAAATAAATTCCGAATTAGAAAGTAAATTTAAATTAAAACTTGAAGAAGAATATAACCATAAATTACAAGCAAATTCTACTAAAATTGAAACTGAATATGAAACAAATATAAGTAATTTATTAAATAGATATGATTATAAAGAAAAACAATATATTGAAAAATTTAATTCTCTAAAACTTGATTTAGAAAAATCTGTTATTGCAGATCACAATAAACAGATTAAACTTTTAGAAGAACAGTTAAATACTAAAATTGAATTACATAAACAATTTCTAAAAGATACAGTTAAGGAAGAAAGAGATAAATTATTATTAGATGAGAGAGAATCAATTAAAGATCAACTAAAAGAATTTAATGAAACATGTCTTAAAGAAGAAGAGATAAAAATTAAGAAAGAAATAGAACAGATAAGACAATCTAGATTATTTATGGTTGATTTAGAAGTTGGAAAAATTAAAGAAGAAAAATTAAGTTTATTAAATATAGAATTAGCTAAACATAAAGCTGATGAACAAGAAAAAATTAAAAAAATATATAAAAATTTATTTGAATAATTCTAATAATAAATTATTAGTTTTTTCAATCATTTCATTTAAGTTTATAGGTTCTAATAATAAACTGTTCGTAGGTCTTTCAAATGGGTCAGAAATACCAGTAAATCCTTTTAGAGTTCCTGCTCTTGCTTGTTTATATAATCCTTTTACATCTCTTTCTTCACAAACTTCTAAGGGTGTATCAACAAAGATTTCTACATATTTACCATAACTTGAAATTAATAGTTTATTGTATTCACGATCTTCTTCATATGGAGCAATATTTGCTACTATAACAATTCCACCATGTCTTACAATTTCAGAAGCAACATAACCAATTCTTCGAACATTAGTTGATCTATCTTCTTTTGAAAATCCAAGTCCTTTAGATAAATTTGTTCGGATTTCATCTGCATCTAATAAAGTAACTTCGCGAGAAGGAAATACTTCTGCTAATTTACCCTTAAATGCATTTGCCAAAGTAGATTTACCTGAACCAGATAATCCTACAAAATAAAAACAATAACCTTTTTGTTTAGTATAAAATTCTTTTAAAGGTTTTAGAACTTCAGAATAAGAATACCATTCAGGAATATCTTCATTAGATTCTAGCATAGAACGAAACTTTGTTCCAGAAATATTTTTTACAACATGACCTACTGATTCAGAAAGAGTTTTGTATTGTTGAATATCTTCACAATATACAACTTCTTCGGATGTAACAATCTTAATACCAATAGATTCTTCAAGTGATTTTGCTAGTTTCTGAGCATCTAAAGGACCATAAAAGGAAGATCCATCTTTCTTTTTATAGGATGGACCAGCATGATCTCTACCTACAATAAAATGTGTACATCCATAATTTTTTCTGATCATAGCATGCCATACAGCTTCACGAGGACCTGCCATACGCATACTTAAAGTTAGGATTGATAATGTAGCATTATCTAAATATTTAAGAGTTTGTTTATAACATGCCATTCTAACAGGAAATGGAATATCACACTCTTGTGTAACACCTTCAACAGGATGAAGAAGTACTGGTAAATCGCCTGCTGATTTTTTAATTAATTCAACATGAGAACGATGTAAAGGATTACGAGTTTGAAATCCAATGAATGAGCCTAGTTCACGAACTTCAGCAGGACTACGACGATATTCTTGAAAAGATGAATGAGCAATAGGAGTTTGTTTAGTTAAACTTCCAGATACATACCACTTTCCTTTGGTTTGTTGATATTTGATATAAGGATGTGTATCATCAGTACAACCAAATACAGCCTGCCATTCTGCTTCTAAATCAGGTTTCCAACATTCTTTTACAATTAAAGTAGCATACACTAATCCAGTAACATCTTTTAAACTTAGAGTATTACCTAATTCTACTTCAGAATCAACAGAACATACAATAGGAATTGGATAAAATGCCGGATCAGCAAGACATTTCTGATATTGATCTTGATTCATATATTCGCTTAATGGAGCAAATGAGCCATTAAATAAACACTCCAAATCACATTTTTCACGTTCATCCAGAATCTTAGCCATTGGTATATTATATCATTTGAAAAAAAAAACAAATTAATTTAACGAAAATGACTTATTTTTTGACAGTATCTTCTACTGAACAGGTATCTATGAGTTTTTTTAATTTATTATAATTTTTAACACTCATATTCTTTTTGACATATTCGCCGAATGTTAACATAAACTTATCAATAGCACTGTCAATCGTAATATCATTAATAGTGTCTGAACTAATAAACTTTGCTATTTTTTTTAACTGAACATTTGAGTCATATATCAGTGAATCAAAGTCAACAAATAATGTATTGCTATTCTGATTTTCTTCCATCTGTTTATAAAATTTACGAACCCCATGAACAGCAGTATGAATATTAAATTGTACTCCGCTAGTTTTTATGACAGAAATAATTTCCTCATATGATAAATTAGGATCAATTGTACATGATAAATGTTCTTGAGTTGTTTGTAAATATTTTTTTGTGACTGTCTGAGTATATAATAATCTTATGTTAGCATCAATTTGCTCAACTATATCTTTTCTATATAGAAAAATACACTTTTTTATTCGGTTGAAATTAAAATTATTTCCTCCTTCATGTTTTAAATGTATGTGAGTGTTATAACATTCTTTTGTAATTGTTTCATCATCAATACTACCACAATTACAAAAATTATAGTTCAATTGTCTTAAAAATTTTTCAACAATATGTCTACCACTTCGTTGTATGGAATAAATACAATAGTTAATTTGCATTTATTTAACCTCTTTTTTTTTTCCACCAATATTAAAACGAATCAATCGTGACAGCTTAGTATTTTTTCACGGTCTATTATTTGTTGTATAGATAATCCACCCCATGACCAATCTTTTTTAATTGTATTATTTATATAGATATTAAAATTGTTATCGATTACTATTTGATTATATTCGTGTCTGTCAAAGTATTTTATATAACAACCAAAAATATTAAATTCACTAGCTGTTTCCATGTTTTCTTTCACAAAAATATCCCATATCGAATTAACACTATTCCTTGAACATAAATGATTTTTTAATCCTATTGATGTTTCTTTCTGAAGTATAAAGCCTGTCATACACATACCACTAACTTTAGTTTCAATCCCTAAAAGTTTCTCAGTACTTTCCTTCCAACATTTTCCATTACCCATATCATTCCAATCTCTATAAAACCAGTTATATTTAGAATTTGTTTTAAAATCTTCTGGACATATTGGGGCTGTTAACATTTCATCCGAATCTAACACCAATACTTCATCCGCATCAGTATATTCGTACCATGTTAATTTTATATTTTGCTGCCAAAGATAACCTAACCCGTGCTCTACATATGTAGGGGTTTTTTCTGGAAGATTTACATAAAAAACCTTTAAAGGAATAATTTCTAAAAAACTAGCTGGAAGAGTTTTGCCATCATTATCTGAAACAATTATAATATTTCTAAACCCAACAGCATATTTCTTTATACTTTTTAAACACCATTCAAGCCAAATGAAATCCATATGATATGTCTTAATAAAAATATCAATAATAGTCATTATTTCATACTTAATATTAATTACTTTAGATAATTACCGAATAAACAAAATATCGCAATGCGATATTTTAAAATATTCTGTATAGTTTAGTTCATACAATAATTTAAGCACATCACTTCTAGTTGGAGAAGTATTATGAATTTCTATTTCTATTACTGGTTTGTTTGTTTTTATTGTATTCAACATTCCTTTTAAACACGGATATTCATGACCTTCTACATCAATTTTTATATATCCAATATTTTCTAGATTTAATGAATCAATTTGTTTACATTCTATTTTTAAAGTGTTTTTTTTCTGTATATGTTTTTCATCACAAATTCTAAATGCTCCGTGGTTATTTTTACTATCATAATCCACATACATATAAAAAATATCATCTTTATCTGAACCTCCAAAGTTAAATGTCTTAACATTGTCACACTTGTTTAATTTTATATTTTTGATTAAAATATCATACACTATTTTCTGTGGTTCGAATGAATATACAATTCCAGTTGTATATGTCGAATAAATTACAGAATGAGTGCCGATGTTAGCACCTAAATCTATTATATTTTTAGAAGGATGTATAAACTGTCGAACAAAAGATAGAAAAAATTTCTCAAAAAGTCGATTACTTCTTAGAGCATCTGCTATACAACTATCATTCTTATGTATTACAAATACAAATCCACTAACAACTACATATTCCCAAATTAGGATTTGTTATCTGTGGAATTATACTATGTCTAGTATTCAGAAGAGGTTTAGTATAAAATTCATGATGTATTTTTTTCATTTCATCTTCTGTTTTTAAAAGTTTCATATGTTCCATTTTATATACTAACAAATGGGATTTTTTCTTTGAAATATACCAGAGATTAATTCTTAAAAAAATCATATATAAGTTTAGCATTTTCTTCCGTTTGTAAGTGTGAATAATCTATTCTAGGTTGTAAATTTTCGTTTTCGAATAGAGAATCATCTTGAATAGTAACTTTATATGTGAAACCAAATGTTTCTACGTCAATCTTAAACATTGGACTCTCATGTCCGCCTAGAAAATTAATTTTAATAAATTTTGCAATGCTGCCAAGATCTACAGCAATCTCCATTTTTTCACAAATTTCTATGAATAACACTATAGAAAGAATGACTGTAGGATGAAATGCTGTATGAAATAATTGTAATTCCTTAAAGTAGATCTCTATGAATTTTTTAGTTTTATGAAATTTGTATAGAACACATTTATTAAAAAGAATTTTCTTAGAATTTTCATAATAGTTAATCAATTCTTCTTTTGTAGATGAAATATGGTGTCTATGAAACGCCCAATGTGACAGATAATGTAGTTCTAAATTCGGAACAGTATATATCTTGACTTTGTTGAAATCTACACAAAATATAGAAAAAAAACTAGTAGGATCAGTTTGTTCAACCGTATTAAATGGACTGTGGTTTGTTATAACTTCGCATACAATTATATCAGTTTTTTGTACAATATCCTTTATTTTTTTTTCGTCTAATAAGTTTTTATCTAACATAAAGGGTTTTACATAAATCATATATATATTATAATAGTCTGTAACTTGACTAAAATAATATGCATATGATGAACCTCTACATGCTGAAACTATTAGAATATTTTTGTTTGCTTTTTTGTTTTCATACACCAAGAATTTATTTTTTATATTTAAGTCATTTATCTCATTAATTAACTTTGCATTGTGTTCTTTCATTATTAAATATATATTATACAATATTTTAATAATTCAATGTAAATATTTACACTGAATTATTATATTTTACTTTATTAAAGAATTACAAAAATACTATGATAACTAAATGTTTAATTGGAGTACGCTAGACCACCCATACCAGACATTACACGGAGTACGTTGTAGTTTAGTGCGTATACGCGCACTTGGGCTGTATTAGAACCTACTACCGTGTTTACAGATACCGTTAGTTGTAGAGTAGCTTTGTCAATACGAGAGAAGTTGCACGTGCCTGAAGGTTGGTGTTCTTCCGGGCGTAGAGCAAAGGAGTATACGTTAACACCTTCAGACGGGCAACGCGTGTGGTGTTGGTAAGGTTGTACTTTAGAGAAATAATCACCTTCACGCTCCGTAAAACGATCTTGGCCGTTGAGTTGTAGTTTAGCTACTTCTACAGGGTTCTTGCCTTCGCAACGTACACCAGACGCAAGAATTACTTTGGCGAGTAGGTAGTTCACACCCGCATCGAACTCACCAGTACCAGCTAAATCTAGAGAATCCGCACCATATCTTGCATCACTTGTAGCCGTACCTTGTGTAGGATTTTGACCAAGTGATTGTTCAGGTATATTAGTCCCCGTGATAAAAGAACCACCAGAAACACCAGCCACCGCCTGCGCCGTTCCTTGAGCTTGAGTTAGTAGAGATGTAATAATACCATCCGTTGAGAAATCATCGGAATAGTTGAAAGGTTGAGCACCACCTACAGATGCTAGCCATGACGCTTGAGAGCAATCAACAAAAGAATCACGTTGTACTACCCACATGAGTTCTTTTACAGGGTGGTTAAAGTTGAGTTGTACTTTGTTGGATGAAGATGTAATAGATTCCGCACCCGTGTACTGTAGTTGTTCAATTAGGTATTCGTGGGATTGTTGAGCAAAACGACGACGCTCTTCCGTATCTAGGTATACATAGTCTACGTATAGAGACGCAGCCGCAAGAGATTGTTGAGTAGCAGCCGTAGGTGAACCTACTAGGGATTCCGCATATTGGCAATTTTGCCACGTCTCGAACGTTACATTCACACGCACTTCGTGGTATTGTAGAGCAATTAGAGGAATCGCTACACCAGGGTTACGGCAAAACCAGAATTGGAGAGGTACATATAGAGTCTTCGCCGGAGTACCTTTACGAGGTACACAAGATACCGTCGTCTCTTCTGCAGAACATGTACTATCAAGATCTTTACCATTTGAGCGTTTCATTAGTACTAGATCGTGGGTGTTGCCTACTAGAGATTCGAAGGCAGGCATGATACTTTGATCTACAGATAGCTGTGTCCAGATTTGCATCCAATCACCATATTGGCGATCAATACGTTGACCACCAATTTCTACTTCTACTTGGTTAATTAGACGGTGACCAATATAATTGAGCCAACGGAAACCGGTGGGGGGTGATGTTGTACCACTAAACGTACCACCACTAGTCTTTAGATCAATTTGAGGTAGAGTTACCTGTAGGTAAGTCTTATACATTAGATCCGCATTACGATTAATTACAGCAGTTACACGTCTATTAAAATCAGCTTGGCCATTGAAAGTTACTTCAATGGATTCTACTGCGAAGTTTGTGTGACGTTTATAAAGAACTTTCCAGAAGGTAATTTGAGGATTACCTGAGATATAGATATCTTGTGCACCATACGATACAAGTTGCATTAAACCACCACCCATTTTGTGTTTATACCTTGAAGCAAGAAAAAAATTTTCAGAGAATTTTGACCTTGACGCAAAAAAAACTTGTATTAAATTAATGAATGTTTTTCTTGATATAGATGAAGCATTTTTAAATTCACAGGATGTTTCATCTGTAAAAAAAACTCTTGATGGATGGGATGAAGAAGTAAGAGAAGAATTTGAAGAAAATGTTAAACAGATTATTTTTAATCCTGCTAAAGGTCCTGCAAATTCAGCAGTGTTTTTAATGAGACCTAAATGGAAAGAATATTTTAAATTTTTATTCTTGGATCCTTCTGTTAAGAGTGTTAATTTATGGACTTGGTCGGATGTTCCATACGCTAAAATTGTTGCGAAAACAATTGAGACAGAAATTAAGAAAATTGTTAATCCAGCAGATAAAGAACGTATAAAATTTAAACTAGTTTTAGGTGATGAACATGTAGAAGAATCTATTGAATGGGGAATGGAAAATTATCCTGATACATATGATAAAACAAATACAAGAGATAAAGATTTAAGATGGATATGTAGTAAATATAAAAGTCAACAATTTTCTATGCGAAATTGTATTCTTGTTGATGATAATGTTAAGAATACAAGAAATCCTTCAAATGCTTTGAATTCCATTAATGTTGTTGAATGGAATCCATTGGATACAGAAGATTTTTATGATAAAATTACTATTAATGGTGTTAAAAAAAATGTATTAGAATTTGTTATGGATAACATAACACAGGCATATATAAATAGAAAGAAAAAGACTTCTGGACCATTTATGGAAACAATTGTATTAAAAAATCCAAAAAAATATATATCACGTCAACATGTTTTAAAAAAACATAGTGGAAAAGTCCCAGAAGGTAGAACTACTCGTCGTGCTGTATTTTATGGTTCAAAAGAATGTTCGTTTAGTAAAGAAGAAGCAGATTCATTTCATTTCAAAGTTAATATGCCTAAACTTAAAGGCGGACTAAAACCCAGTAGAACCAAAACCTCCAAAATTTCTAGAATCAGGCGCAGCAGGCAATTCTTCCAATGAATTCACAAATACAATTTTCTTCCAAGGCAAAAAGTTATATTGACATACTTGAAAGAGTCTTCGTCCATAAGGAATTTCATATGAATCAAGCATAGGATTAATACAATCTACTCTTGCAATTAATTCACCACGATATCCAGCATCTGCCAACCCAATATTATTTGATTGTCTTAGTGGAGTCAAACTTGTAGATGATCGAACAATAAGGAGATAAGGAACAGGATTTTCTTCAGAATCTAATGCGGCAAAATACATTCCAGTCTTGATTTCTATACCAATTTTACCGGTAGTGAAATCAAGATTATAATAAGGACTTAGTAAATCTAATCCTGAATCGGTCCATCTACGATTAAAAAAATGACTTTGCATATCCGTGCGTAATTTAGAATCAGGAATCCAAATATAAATACTCATTTGTTATTATATAAATCGTTGTATGAAAGTCTTTATTGGAATAAAAGTTAAAATAATACATGTAGCAGCAGAATATTGAGCTAGTAAATAATACAATGCTTCAGTAGTATTCATTCTACCTAGAGAATATTGAACAAATACAGCTAAAGGTGAAAAAAATCCATGAGTAATTCCTTTACCTATATAAATCATAGCAAAATAAACTAATGCCATTATAGCTGGATCAGCATCAGTATGAATTTTTGCATATAAAATAGTTAATGTTCCTATAAAATCAATAAAATATTTATAATACATTGTTTTTTAGGAAAGTAAATGTTTTAGACATACAGACATATACTTTTCTGAACTTCCAACATCAATTTGTTCTGAATCAGAAACAAGTTTTTTAGTATAATGCGCCCATGTTCCATCTTTACATTTTAGACAAAGAGCATTTAATTTTTGTATATTTGATGCGTAGGGAATACAATCTAAAATTTCACCAAATTTTTGTTGTTGAGCGTCTCCATCTAAACCAACCAAAAGAATATTTTTCTTATATTTTAGAAGAGCTATTTTAATAAAATCAAGAAGACCTTTAAAGAATTGTGCTTCTTCAATAATAATAGAATTTACGGAGAGAAATTCATCTTTGAATTCAAGAGGTTTATTATGATCCCATACTAAACATGAAACTTCTTCTTTATTATGTGAAACAATTTTAGCGTCTGAAGAATATCTTGTATCAATCATAGGTTTTAAAGCTAGAATAGAATTTCCAATAAATTTTTGACGACGAATAAATGAAATAGCATGAGTAGTCTTACCTGAAAACATTGGACCCATAATAATTTCAAGTGACATTTATTAGTTAAATGCTTAAAAAATATTAATTCATTTTATATAATGTATTTTGTTTGGTATATTTATCAACAATAAAACTTGTAATGATTAGATAAATCATTTGTTATATTAATATACATAAAGTAGCGTTTAATTCCACACAAAAAAATATTTGATTTTTTATAAATGAATATTCTTTCTTATAATGAGCTTGTAAGTGGTACAGAATATATTGTACATCATGAAGCAGGAGGATGTGAGGCAATGAAAACAACATTAAAAAGAGTATTTTTTCATTTGAATGAAGATGGTTATCCTTTATGTTTTGATGATTCAATGGCTACTTTAGTTCTTTATAAAGATGGTTGGAATTTTACTCAAATACCATTCTAGGAACAATATGCATAGCTTCTAATTCTTGTGTCCATAATTTTACAGCATAAGGAATAGTTTTAATTTCAAATTGAGTTTTGACACCACATGTACCACATTGATAAATATTTTCTGCTTGATTTACTACTGCTAAAGTTCCACAAGATTTACAAAATCCAGTTGTAAATGGATCTGATACATCCATCAAGCGTTCTTTCGTAAACATACTAATGCCGTGACTAATCATACAATCACGTTCCATTTCACCTACACGCAAACCACCATCACGACTACGTCCTTCACAAGGTTGACGAGTTAGAGATACAATAGGACCACGAGCACGAGAATGAGTCTTATCTTTAACCATGTGTTTGAGTCTTTGATAGAATGTAGGACCCATAAAGATTTCAGCTTCCATCATTTCTCCAGTTTGGCCATTATACAAAACTTCATTTCCATATGGATGCATACCTAAACTAAGTAATTGTTCACGAATATTACCAACTTTCAAATGTGAATAAGGTGTTCCATCACCCAAAGCTCCTTTTTCACAACATACTTTGCCATACATAGTTTCCATTAATTGTGCAATAGTCATACGAGAAGGAACAGCATGAGGATTCATTATCAAATCAGGTCGTAGTCCAGTTGCAGTAAAAGGCATATCTTCTTCATCTAAAATAATACCACAAGTACCTTTTTGTCCATGTCTAGATGAAAACTTATCACCAATTTCAGGGACACGTTCAGAAACAACACGAACTTTAATAAATGGATAACCATCAGAATTTTTATCTTGCCATACACCATCTACACGACATTCTTCGGCATTTTTATGAGTTGTTGAAGAATCACGATAAGTATATCCATTAGGATCAGATTTAATTGAAGTTACTTTTCCAATAACAATATCATTTTCTTTTATGAGAGAATTTATTACTGGAACACCTGAATCTGTAACACTAGAATAAGATGAAGATTTATATCCTCTTGTATTTTCACGACGAGGTTTTGTGAATTTCTCTTCTTTACCTGAAGCGATATTACGATGTTCTTCGTCTTTATAGATTGTATAATATAAAGTTCGAAATAATCCTCGGTTAATAGCACCTTTATTCAAAATAACTGAATCTTCTTGATTATAACCACCATAAATACCAATAGCTACCATAATATTATCACCTGATGGCATATCTTGAGTTTTCAAAACATTCATCATTCTTGTTTCTACAAATGGACGCATAGGACTACAAAGAATATAACCATTTTTATCTAGACGCTTCGCATAATTACGAGCAAAGATACCCATTGCTTGTTTTCCCATAGCAGATTGATAAGTATTACGAGGTGATTGATTATGATCACTAAATGGAATACTACTTGCCATATGACCTAAAATCATAGTAGGATGAATTTCACAATGTGTATGAATTTTAGTAATTTCAGATGGAGTCATAGCAACACGAATAGTTTCAGTTTCACATGGATCAACAAATTCAATACATGAACGAACCCATTCATTCCATTCTTTAGAATTGGGCGCTGATAACAAAGAACCTTTTTCTACTCGAAATAAAGGACGAACAAATCTTCCACCATCAGATTCAATACTAATATTTTCATGTTGAATATTCCATGTAATTCCTGTATGAGGATGTAATTTGAAATTCTTTTTTGCTTGTTTTAGGTCATTAAATACTTTTACAGGATTAGAAGTATAAGCTACAATAACACCATTGACAATAATAGAACAATCTTTGAATGATTGACTAATATTTTCAATCCATTCAATATCCATAAAAGATTTTAGAATATCAAGAATTACAAGAGAAGGTGTATGTTGACTAATAGCTGAAAGCATACAAATAGATTTAACAATACCAACTGAATGACCTTCAGGTGTTTCTACAGGACATACATATCCCCATGAACTTCCATGTAATTTACGAGGTGCTAGTAACTTACCTGATTTTTCAACAGGTGTTTGAATTCGTCGTAAATGACTAATTGTAGCAGAATATGATAATCTGTTTAGAACTTGAGAAACACCAACTTTAGTTGCATTAGACATTGTAGAAGTTGTTCCAAGACCTTGAACTGTGAAATTACCTGTAGCCAAAGCTTGTTTTAATTTACCTTCAATTGTAGAAACTTTCAAGATTTTATATAAATTGTTTACATTCAGAATTTCTAATGGACGAGCAATACCTTTTTTCCAATTATCATTATTAACTTCATGAACGAATTTACTACGAATATCTTTACATACTTTTTGAAATAATTGACGAAATAAATGTGTTAGCAATGATCCAGTGCTTACAATACGTTTATTTGGATAAGCGTCACGATCATCAATATTTTGATATCCTTGTTCGGTCATAATAAGTTTACGAATCATTAACGCAGTTAAATAAACTTTGCGCGCTTCTAAAGTTTCACGAGAAGATTTATCATTACCAAATTTTACATGAGGTAAATATTCAGAATCAAGTAGAGATTTTACATATCCCTTTTTATCTTCTGATGCTGTTCCATATTGTAAATGATGAACTAGATAATTAATTGCATCATCTCGAGTATAAATACCAATATCCGCAGATTCTTTAAATGAAGCAGCAAGTAAATTAATAATTTTTTCATCCGTATCTTTTGCCCAAATTAAGTTTACAATATCTTCATCACATTCCATACCAAGAGCACGAAACATAACAATCAAAGGAATATCTTCACGAAATCGAGGAACACAGATAGTTAAAGGATAACCAAATCCATTAAATTTTGAACTCATCCGAATTTCAAGTTTTTTAGGTGGAGTTGTAAATGATTCATGTAAAGATTTCATTTCAGCAGAATATGTGAATTTAGCACCATTTTTCTTATTATGGAAAATCATAATACGATTATCAGCAACTTTTTCTTGTGATAAGATAGTTCTTTCAGAACCGTGAATAATAAAGTATCCAAATGGATCATATTGACATTCTCCAATTTCTTCTTTTGATAAAGGATAATCTTTCATAATACATAAAGATGATCCAAGCATAACAGGAATTTTACCGAGAGAAACACCTTCAAATACTTTTACATGTTCATCATATTCTAAGAATAAAGGAGAACGATATACACGAGCAGTAAATTTTACATCTACAAACATTTGTGCGGAATATGTAAAATTACGAACACGAGCATCTTGAGGAAACATAGGTTTGATTCTTCCAGATGCTTCTTGAATTCTAGGTTTCATATAAGTAACATTATCAAATGTTAGACGAAGTTCGTATTTATATTTTTTAGTTTCAAGGTCTTGTTCATGCCAAACAACTATGGGAGCAGTTGAAATAACAATCAAAGGAATTTTATTACGAATAAAATCTTCAAAAGATTCAAGCTGGTGCTCTACAAGTTTAGATACACCATCTTTTTGAAAATATGTTGTGATTGCGTTCCACTCCATTGGTAGTAATATTAAAAGTTTAATCCGTAAATCTATTGTATTCGTTTTTAAATAAGAAGATGATTAAAATTACAAAGGCTCCTGAAGAATCTAAAAAAACACCTAAAAACACTAAAACATACCCAAAGTCAAGCTTAAAAAAAACAAAAAAAATTATTCCTGTAAAAGATCCTGCAAAAGCTCCTCCACGTAAAAAAGGTTCTCGTAAATTTACAATGAGACTTAATTTAAGACCTACAAAAGTTAAAGATTTAAAACCTGAAGAAGTTGATAAAAAATTAGAAGAACTAAAAATGAAAAATATTCCTCCAGATCTTAAAAAAGATGTTGTAGAGAACGCTATAGTTGCTGGATTTGTTTCTTCTCCTTAATATTAAGATGACTAAATATTGGGGTCCATTAGGATGGATGACTTTACATTCTATTTCATTAAATTATCCTGATACACCTAGTGTAGAAGATAAACAAATTTTATTAAGGTTTATGGATAATTTTACTGAATCTATAACATGTCAATATTGTCAATCACATTTCAAAACAATCTTTCAAACTTATAAAGGATTATTTTCATCATGGAATTCAAGTAAATATGATTTATTTGTTTTTATTGCAAGAGCACATAATACAGTAAATAAACGATTAGATAAACCTTTAATTAGAACAGTTGCTCAATGTCTTGAAACTATAAAATCTAATACAAAAAACACTTCTTTAAGTGGATTTCGCCAATCATATATTAACTATTTAATTTCTAATTGGTCTCGTGAATTAAGTGGTGAAGGAAGGTTAAAAATAGGTCATTCAAAACAATTACAAAAAATCAACAATGAATATTGGTCTTTTAGAGAAGTTGATATAGATTCTTTAAATTTTCCTGAAACAGATGTTTTATTTGATATCGAACAAAGATCTGTATTGCCAAAAGCTACAGGTGGATTACCTTCAATATATA
>Ga0315909_10001634_pt1 | contig 30179 bp, 24 predicted proteins | sample LakEriMetagenome_11_FD_203527 | JGI IMG/M metagenome (GOLD analysis project Ga0315909, IMG submission 203527) | Freshwater fungal communities from buoy surface, Lake Erie, Ohio, United States - Buoy 2 MA125 | ecosystem: Environmental > Aquatic > Freshwater > Lake | place: USA: Lake Erie, Ohio... | reverse complement strand
ATTCCGCTGTATTCGTGGGTCCAAATGACTCTAAGTCGACACGCTGTCCTGTGCTTGGGTCCATCAAAGTGACCCTGCCATCGACACGGGCAATCAAATCAAAGGGTTGCGCTGATCCAATGCCTCTTGAAAAGCGTTCTCGCGCTAAAGCGCGCAGTGCACCGCGCACAAAACCTTGTTCGCCGTACAACACCGTCAGGGTTTGTCCCGAGACGCCATCGGCAACGCGTACGCCCCCGTCTTTTTGATCTTCAAAAATCAATGAGCGCTGGACAGTGGGCGCGGCGGCTAGCTGATCAGGGCCGTTGCCAGTGATGCGGATCAAGCCCACTGAGATGAGTGAGAAAGCAATGATGCCCGCTGAGAAATAAAGGATCCAGCGAGGGAAGCTGTCTGGCGCAATCGGCACGCCGGCTTGAGAAGACTGAACAAGTTGGGCTTGGCTCATGTTGCACTCACATGCATCAAGGCGCCATCACGGCGATCGTTTTGAACTGCGCTTGCAGCTGCCACGGCATTGGCAGCAAGGCCCGTGCTTTGTGTCCATGCATCCCTCAGCTTTTCAGCCACCACTTGGACATCAGCCACCGCACGCAAAGTAGGCTCTGGCTTTGCAATGCGCCATGGCCGCACACTGGGCCACAAATGCACCCAACCTATGCGGTTTGCGCCGTTCAAGGCTAAAGTAATGTCACCAAATCCGTTTTGATGCGCGCGCACATCGGCAGACACTATTTGCTTGAAGGGCAGGTTAAAAGACACCGTCAAGACAATGCCCAAGCGCATCACCACACGTTTATTGGTCACGGTATAGACCGTGGTACGCGCGGTGAAGTAGGCCAGCGCCCATAAAGTGGCCATGCCAATGACCGCCAATGGCGCAATCCATTTGATGGCGGACAAAACAGCCATGAAGCCTGCACCGCTTTCTAAAGCGGGCCAGGCACACACCAAGATCAAAGCTGCAAAATACAGCGCTAGTTTTTTGAAGTGAAAGGCTGAATAGGCCAAGGCAGCCACATCGGGTGAGCCCTGCCAAACAATGAACTCGTCGCTTGGCAAGCGTTCGGGCAAACCAAACTGCGGTTCAAACTCGTATTCATGACCCAAATTTTCGATCGCCATTATCTTTTCCTCAACAGACTTTCAATTCAACTTCAATTGACACAGATCTGAAACTCAGATCAGCGGTTCGCTGCGCTTTGCATCGGCGTAGAAAGTACCGCCACCGTAATAAGCACTGATCTTTTCCTCTTCCAGTTTGGTGATCTGGTCAGGATTTCTCAGCGCTGGCACAGCCGCAAAATGACGCGCGTACACCGAATGCACTTCAACTTGGTTTCTGCGAATGACTGAAAACATCATGGGCAGCAAAACAGTTTTGCCACCGGCAATTTCCACTTCCAAATAGCGAAACATCATCTCAGCGGAATCGATCCAAATGTCTTTGACGGTTCCGCCTTGCTTGCCGTCGCCCGCCATCACTGGCAGACCACGTGGGTCCACATCTTGTGAGGCTACGGTGTAATCGCTGACCACACGAAGCGGTTGAATCAGTGGTTTGCCATGCCCAGTCATTTCTGGCACATCTTCACGGCTGGAATAAGCGCCGGGGCCAACAGCTGCCAGCATGGCATCACCCTTGGGCTCAATGGGCGCGCCAGAAGTAGGGCTGGTGGCCACAGCGTTGTAAGAAGGCTCTTTGCGCATCAGGTCAGGCACAGTGACACTTCTGCCACCTTCCAACAAGAATGTTTTCGGCTCAGGGATTGGAAAGCCCTTGACCACAGCGCGGCCGCTGCTGCTGGACTCAAGGGGGTAACCCTCGCGGTGTCCTTCTTGAACAAGATAATAAATAAGGCCAGCGAAAAAGATCCAAAACACATACAACAGTATTTGCGCTAGATCGACGTAGCCTGTAATGTTTCCTACGGTTTGCATAACGACTTCTCCTTTTGAACAACTGAATAACTAAATACGAGACTCGGTCAAGCCGAGGGTTTGGGGAACTGCGGGTGAAATACTGCGCTTGACCAATGGGCCAACGGCAATCAGGGTTAAGAACAATAAAAGCATTTCGACGTGGTAAACCATGCTGTAACCCACAGAAGGATCCGTTAAAGCAGGGCCCAAGGCGCCTTGGCTGCTGAGCGTGGTCACGACATCGCGCAATGCACCCCCAATGAACATGGAAAGGCCCGCTGCAGCCGATTGCACGGCGCCCCAGGCACCCAAGGCCAAGCCGATGTAGGCTGACTCCATGCGCATGGCTGTAAACAATGTGCCCACTGCAAACAAGCCACCGCCATAACCCACACCAAATGCGCCAAAGCGAAATAACCAACCCGCTTCAAGCGGTGCCGCGAAAATGACAGCAGAAAAGGCTGGCAAGCCGGCCAAAGCGCCATAGGCTGCCAAACGCATCGGGTCAATGCCACTCGCCAACTTGCGACCTGCGACATAAAAGCCAAGAAGTCCCCCGCCCGCCAACATGGCCGTCAGTGCACTCGTTGCACCCACGCTCAGCTTCAGAATTTCTCCGCCATAGGGCTCCAAAATAATGTCTTGCATGTTGAACGCCATGGTGCCCAGGGCAGTTGCCCACAAGAAACGACGTGCTTGTGGAAGGGCAATGAACTCTGCCCAGACTTCTCTGAAGGGTCTGCGAATTTGAGTTTTCAATGCCGCCACACGCGCTGGGTTGCGAGGCTCTTGCTTCCACAGCGCAAAGCCATTGAGAATGAGCACCACCAAGGCAGTGCCTTGCACCGTTTGAACCAAATATTCTGGCGTGAAGTTAGACAGCAAGACGCTGTAGACCAAACTGCCAAACACGGCACCCACCAACAGCATGGTGTACATCAGCGCCACCACACGAGGGCGGGTTTCCTCACTGGCTTGGTCTGTGGCCAGCGCTAAACCAGCTGTTTGGGAAGTTTGTAAGCCTGCACCGACCAACAAGAATGCCATGGCGGCTGCGCCCTGTCCTACCCAATCGGGCACAGGCACTTGGCCGCGACCCGATAGCACCAAAAGTGCAAAGGGCATCACGGCCAATCCTAAGAATTGAATCAAGGTGCCGCCCCACATATAAGGCACGCGGCGCCAGCCAAAAGCAGATACATGCACATCGGACTGATAACCAGTGACGGCACGAAACGGCGCAACCAACAGTGGGAGCGCTAACATCATGGCGACCAGCCAAGCCGAGACGCCCAGCTCCACAATCATCACCCGGTTCAGGGTGCCAATCATGAGGGCCGTTGTGATGCCCATGGTGAACTTGAACAAAGACAAACGGAGCAAACGCGACATCGGTAAACCTGCGCTGGTCACGTCGGCAAACGGCAACCATGTTGCAGGAAGCTGCTTGACGAACTTGGAGAAAGTCTTGCCGCTCATGAGCGAACCCACTCCATGGCTTTGGATTTATAGAAGCCACTTGAAACTTTGTGACTGCGTGCACATTGCCAGTTGCTCAATGTTGCGTGTGTTTTCATGAGCTGTGCAATGCGCATCTCTGCCATGGGTTCAAGCCAAGGTGCGCGATCACCGCGGGGCAACAAACGGCCCACTGAAATCATGAGTGCCAACAAGGGAGTGCGCGGTGCAAACGTAAACACAATCGATTGGCTGGTGCGCTCAGCCAGTTGCGCCAGTGCATTGACGGCATCTTCTGTGTCATAGTGAATGATGGAGTCCATGGCCACCACGTGGTCAAAGTGACCCAAGCGTTTGTCGAGCATGTCGCCACTGTGAAACTCAACCAAGTGCGCCACATCGGCTGGAATTCTTTCACGGGCCAAGTCCACCAAAGTGGGGGACAAATCGATGGCCACCACTTGAGCACCCAAGCGTGCAGCTTCTACCGCCAAAGCACCCGTGCCACAACCTGCATCCAGAATGCGTTTACCCTTGAGGTCTTGGCCCAGCCAAGAAACCAAAGTAGCTCGCATTTGATCGCGGCCAGCACGCACACTGGCGCGAATGCGGCCAACAGGCGCGTCGGACGTGAGTTTCTCCCAAGCCGCGACAGCCGTCCGATCGAAGTAATGTTCGATCTGTCCGCGACGTTGTTCGTAAGTCATTTCGTTCACAGTCTTGGTCTCAATCAAAACCCAGCAGATCAAAAATATCGCGGTCTTTCATGGGAACCGCAGAATAGGCTTCTCCGCCCAGCCACATGCTTGCAGCCAGTCGCATGTATTCTTTTTGCACAGCCTCCAACTCGGGCGAATACTCCATCTCAAAGAGTGTCGATTTTTTCAAACGGCTGCGGCGAATCACATCCAGATCTGGAAAGTGTGCGGCCAGCTTTAATCCAATGCGATCGTTGTACTTGTCAATTTGATCAGTGGCTGCACTGCGATTGGCGATCACACCGCCCAATCGCACGTTGTAATTTTTGGCCTTGGCGCCAATGGCTTGCACAATGCGATTCATCGCAAAGATGGAATCGAAATCGTTGGCGGTCACAATCATGGCACGGTCGGCATGCTGCAAGGGTGCGGCAAAACCGCCACACACCACATCGCCCAGCACATCAAAAATCACCACGTCGGTGTCTTCTAGAAGGTGATGCTCTTTAAGCAACTTCACCGTCTGACCCACCACATAACCACCGCAACCTGTGCCTGCAGGCGGGCCGCCCGCTTCTACACACATCACACCGTTGTAGCCTTCAAAGACAAAGTCTTCGACGCGCAACTCTTCGGCGTGAAAGTCAACTGTTTCAAGCACGTCGATGACCGTGGGCAACATCTTCTTGGTCAGTGTGAAAGTGCTGTCATGCTTGGGGTCGCAACCAATTTGCAAAACACGTTTGCCCATTTTGGAAAATGCAGCAGACAAGTTGGACGATGTGGTGCTTTTGCCGATGCCGCCCTTGCCATAAATGGCAAAGACTTTGGCATTGCCAATTTTCACATTGGGGTCTAACTGAACTTGCAAGCTGCCCTCGCCATCCAATTTGGGATTGCGTTTCACAGTGGGGAACGGTAGGGTTTCAACATTCATGGGGTAGCTCCTTCATAGACGCCTTCTAAGCGATCTTCCAGTTCTTCACTTACTTGTCGAAGGGCTTGCAAGGTCTCGGCATCGGGTTGCCAATAGTTGCGTTCAGACGCTTCGATCAAACGGTTTGCCACACGGGCAGAGGCCGTCGGATTCAGTTTGGCCAGACGGTCACGCATGGTGGGATCCAGCATGAATGTCTCAGACAATTGTTTGTAAATCCACGGCTGCACTTGCCCCGTGGTGGCCGACCAACCCATGGTGTTGGTGACATGCGTTTCAATTTGGCGCACGCCTTCGTAGCCATGCTCCAACATGCCTTCGTACCACTTCGGATTGAGCATGCGTGTTCGAATTTCGATGGACACTTGTTCGTTCAAAGAACGAACAGCCGCGTTGCCCTTGGTTTGATCACCAATGTAGACCGGTGGTGTTTTGCCACCCTTGGCCAGCTTGACTGCATGGGTGATGCCACCCAAGGTGTCAAAGTAGTTGTCCACGGTGGTCACGCCCAACTCAACAGAGTCTAGGTTTTGGTAAGTCAACTGCACATCGGCCAACGCGGTTTGCAACAGGGCCGTTTGCTGAACAGCTCGACCCGTACGGCCATAGGCAAAACCTTTGCGACGCTTGTAGGTTTCGGCCAGTTCGCCTTCGTCTTCCCAGCGACTGCTTTCCACCAGGTTGTTCACGTTGGAGCCATAAGCACCTTCGGCATTGCCATAGACCCGCAAAGAGGCTGTTTCTAAATTGCAGCCATGCTCTTGTTGGTACGCCAGCGCATGCTTGCGAATCCAGTTCATCTCTAGCGGCTCGTCAGCCGATGCTGCCAAGAAGGCAGCTTCTGCCAACAACTTGATTTGCAGCGGCATGAGGTCGCGGAAGATGCCTGACAAAGTCATGATTACATCAATGCGAGGGCGTCCTAGTTCTTCTAATGGAATGAGGCTGGCACCCGCAATGCGGCCATAGCTGTCAAAGCGGGGCATGGCACCCATCAAGGCCAAAGCCTGTGCAATGGGAGCGCCTTCGTTCTTCAAGTTGTCACTGCCCCAAAGCACCATGGCAATCGATTCTGGCAAGGGGTTGCCATCGGCACAGTGACGCTCAATGAGCAACTGAGCTTGAACTTTGCCATCCCGAACGGCCAAGGCACTGGGAATTCTGAAGGGGTCAAAGCCGTGAATGTTGCGGCCTGTGGGCAATACGGCGGGTGTGCGCAAAATATCGCCACCAGGCGCAGGTCGGATGTAGCGAGCGTCTAGAGCGCGCAGGATGGCCGAAACCTCCGTGTCAACCGACAGGTGCGCCTGCGGTTCAACCAATTCACGCAATACTTCTAAGCTGGCATGGTTGCGTGGCAAGCCCGCAGCCTTCAACGCCAGCTCTGGCGAGTGACCTTCCACCAAAGCCTCAACAGTTGCACGCGCCAATGGCATGCCGTGATTGGCTTCGGCCATAGCCAACAACATGTCAACCTGTTGTGCGGCGCTCGGCGCACGACCAGCCACATGCAAACCATGAGGAATCAGTGTGTATTCAAGCTCGAGCATTTCTTCGCCCAAGCGCATCACTGCTTTGTCCAAATCGGCACCCATGGCGGCTACATCCCAAGCAGGTTCTGCAGAAACCAAATCAAGTTCTACAGCTTGTGCTTGAATAACTGCTGCCAATTCAACACATTCGCTGTTACCACGCTCCAACGAACGCCACCGCTCAAGCGATGATTTGAGCTCGTTCAAACCTTTGTACAAACCTGCTTGTGCAATGGGTGGCGTGAGGTAGCTGATCAAGGTAGCGCCAGAGCGACGCTTGGCGATGGCACCCTCTGAAGGGTTGTTGGATGCGTACAAATACACATTGGGCAAATCGTCAATCAATCGATCGGGCCAACATGTGCCACTCATGCCAGATTGTTTACCTGGCATGAATTCAAGTGCACCATGCGTGCCAAAGTGAAGGACCGCGTGAGCTTTGAAATCTTCACGCAAGTAGCGATAGAACGCTGAGAAGGCATGCGTCGGTGCCAAGCCTTTTTCAAACAACAGGCGCATCGGGTCACCTTCGTAGCCAAACGAAGGCTGCACACTCACCAGCACATTGCCAAATTGCTTACCCAACACAAAAATGGAACTGCCGTTGCTGAGTTGACGGCCGGGCGCAGGGCCCCATTGCGCTTCAATTTCTTTGAGCCAGCGCTCACGCTTGACGTGATCGTCGGCAGAGATCAAAGCATGGACATTGGCATCTGCGCCATGCTGTGCCGCATTGCCATACAACAAGGCTTCGCGCAATTCATCTACGCTGCCTGGCACATCTACTTGGTAACCTTGCGCCTTCATGGCGGTCAGGGTGTACCACAAAGATTCAAAAACAGACAAGAATGCGGCCGTGCCAATGTTGCCTGCATTGGGCGGAAAGTTGAACAGCACAATGGCCACGTTGCGTTCTTTTCGCTCGCTGCGTTTCAAGGCCACCATCTTGCTCACCCTGGCCGCCAACATGATGGCGCGCTCTGGGCAAGAGTGCATGTCTTGAGCGGTATTGCTTTCACCAAACGTACAAGCATGGTGACAGCCATTGCACGTCACACCTGCCGCGCCTGGACGTCCTCCAAACACCATCGGGCTGGTCGAGCCATCAAGTTCGGGTATTGCGACCATGATGGTACTTTCAACCGGCAACAAACCGCGGTCTGAACCACCCCATTGGTCCAGTGTTTGAAATTCAACAGGGTGTGCAGCGACATAAGGCACATCCAATTTGGCCAGCACTTCTTCAGCGGCCTTGGCATCGTTGTAGGCAGGGCCGCCAACCAGTGAAAAACCACTGAGCGACACAACGGCATCTACACACACTTGACCATTCTTCATGAAAAATTCATCGATGGCGGGACGCGAGTCCAAGCCAGCGGCAAACGCGGGAATCACGCGCAAACCTTTTGACTCCAGGGCGGCGATCACGCCGTCATAGTGACCCGCATTGCCCGACAACAAATAGGAGCGCAACAGCAAAACGCCCACGGTGCCTTTGACCGGAATGCCTGTTGGCAATGGCAATGCATGGGCATCCTCGCTGAACCTTCCGGCCATGCGCGGGTGGTAGACACCCACCTCTGGATAGTCAACGGGTACTTCAACCTTGACCTTCCCGCGCAATGATTTGCGAGCACCATCGGCACCGCGGTCAATCAGGTGACGCACCATGTTCAAAACATTGTCGTCAGAGCCACCTAGCCAGTATTGCAAAGTGATGAAGTAGGCGCGTACGTCTTGGGCTGTGCCAGGAATAAAACGCAACAACTGGGGCAAGCGGCGCAACATTTTCATTTGCGCTGCGCCGCCCGTAGCAGGCTTGTCTTTGCCACCACCGCCACGCAATTTTTTAAGCAAAGCCATGGGGCCGCTTGCAGGCTTGCTCATGTCAAACTGACCAAAGCGAGTGAGCTGGGTCACTTCTGTGGCACTGGCCATGCAAACCATGGCATCGCAGTTCATGCGGCGTGCGCGCAAATCGTCCAAGATGGGTAAAAAGTGATCTTCAAGGAACAACATGCCGCACAACACAATGTCGGCTGAGGCAATGTCGGCTTTGCATTTGGCAATCAGGGCATCGTTGCCTGTGTACTCCGAGGCAGCGTGGAGGCTCCAAGTTAGGCCTGGAAAATCGCGCTTCAATTGCGCATTGGCGCGGTTGAACGAACTCGCGAAGTGCGTGTCCATGGTGACCACCACCAATTTAATGGGGGTGGTATCACGCGGCGTCGGCTTAAGACTGTGAGTAGTAAGCTTTAGATTCATACAGTGTCTCCGTCGTGATCAAAGTCACGCCGCGTTCGATGGCATATTTTTCGGTATTTCGCCGGGCCTTACCGCGAACGAAAAATGGTATTTTTTTAAGTTCTTTCTCTGCGCCGGCATCCCATGCTGCACTCAGGATGCTGGCGGTACTTTGAGAAGCAGCCTGATTCAAAGCAGGTGCCACAATTTGTTCTGGCACAGCCGATGTTGAAGCTGATGTGACAGCAGCGGCTGCTTGCGCAGTTTGCACATGCACACCTCCACCCAAATGAGAGGGTGCTGCATCTTCGTGAAATTCTGAGTCACCGCGGAACATGCCAATGAGGTGCTCTTCCAAGCCCATCATCAATGGGTGAACCCAAGTGTCAAACAGCACATTGGCACCTTCAAAGCCCATCTGGGGTGAATAGCGTGCTGGGAAATCTTGCACATGCACGGGGGCCGATATCACTGCGCAAGGTACGCCCAAACGTTTGGCAATGTGACGCTCCATTTGCGTGCCCAGCACCAACTCTGGATTCAATTCTGCAATGCGCGCTTCAATCTCTAAGTAGTCGTCGCTGATCAAGGCGTCAACGCCATAAAGCTTGGCCGCATCTCGCACCTCGCGCGCAAACTCGCGGCTGTAGGTGCCAATGCCCACGACCGTAAAGCCCATCTCTTGCGCCGCCACCCTGGCAGCAGCCACAGCATGCGTGGCATCGCCAAACACAAACACGCGTTTGTTGGTGAGGTAAGTGGAATCAACTGAACGCGCGTACCAAGCCGCGCGCAACTCTGCTTTGGTCAAGGCCGCTTCAGGGTCAAGCCCAGCCAGCTGCGCAACTTCACGGACAAAGTCGCGCGTAGCGCCAGTGCCAATTGGAATGGTTTTGGTAAACGCTTGGCCAAATTGACGCTGCAACCACTGTGCACTCAAATTCGCAATTTCGGGATACAGCACGACATTGAATTGCGCATCTGATAAGCGCGCAATATCAGCAGGTGTTGCAGTCAGCGGTGCCACCACATTGATTTCAATGCCCATGTCTGTGAGCAACTTGCGAATTTCAGTCAGGTCATCGCGGTGCCTAAAACCCAATGCGGCGGGTCCTAAGATATTGCAACGCGGTTTGCTGCTTGGTGTCTTTTCTATCTGATCCGCTGGCAAAGCCAAGTTGCGAACCAATTGGTAAAAAGTTTCGGAGGCGCCCCAGTTTTCTTTGCGCTGATACGAAGGCAATTCCAAAGCCACTACAGGCACGGGCAAGTTCAGAGCTTTGCACAAACCACCCGGGTCATCTTGAATCAATTCAGCGGTGCACGATGAACCCACCAACATGGCTTTGGGCTGGAAGCGCTCATAGGCTTCGCGTGCTGCAGTTTTAAAAAGTTCTGCGGTATCACCGCCCAAATCACGCGCTTGAAACGTGGTGTAGGTCACGGGCGGACGTTTTTGCAAACGCTCAATCATGGTGAACAACAAATCTGCGTAGGTATCGCCCTGCGGTGCATGCAACACATAATGAACATCTTCCATGGCCGTAGCGATACGCATCGCCCCCACATGGGGCGGTCCTTCGTATGTCCAGAGTGTGAGTTGCATGGCTCTGGTTCCTTTAAGCGGCTAGGCGCATGCGGCGCACCAAAGGACGGGTGAAGAGTTCGGCCAAGTCGCCTGCCTGATCAAAGCCTTGAATGGGCGTGAACACCAACTCAATGGCCCACTTGGTGGTCATGCCCTCCGACTCCAAGGGATTGGCCAAGCCCAAGCCACACACCACCATGTCGGGGTGCAAAGCGCGGCAACGGTCGAGTTGTTTTTCGACATGTTGGCCTTCAGACAAGAAGGTGCCCTCAGGCAACATGGCCAACTCCATGGCCATGTGCTGACGGTGCAAATAAGGCGTGCCCACTTCCAACAATTTCATACCCAGTTCACGCGACAAAAACCGCGCCAAAGGAATTTCAAGTTGAGAGTCGGGAAAGAAGAAAATACTTTTGCCTTCCAAGTGCAACTTGGCACGCGACAACGAGGCCGTAGCTCTGGCCGTTGGCGCTGCCACTGCGGCATCAAAGCGCTCTGGGGAAACACCAAACGCATTGGCAGCCGATTGCAACCAGGCCGTGGTGCCTTCAATGCCCAGCGGGAAAGGTGCAGGCAACAGGCTGGCACCGCGCGCTTGCAAGGCTTTTGCGGTGTCTGCCAAAAAGGGTTGCGCCAACAACAAGCGTGTGCCGGTTCCGATCGGTGCCTGATCGTCTGCACGCCTTGGTGGGAAAAAGCGCACGCGCTCTATGCCCATGTGATTCAAAATGCGCACAAACTGATCTTCCACCACATCAGCCAAGGTGCCCACAATGACCAACTCTTGCGCGGCATCTGCTGCGGCCGTTGGCAAGCCAGGCACCATGGAAGCCAAGCAAGCATCCTCGCCTTGAGTGAATGTGGTTTCAATGCCACTGCCCGAATAATTCAGCACCCGCACTGAGGATGCATGCTGGGCAGAAAGCCTAGAGGCAGCTCGCGACAAATCAAGTTTGATCACTTCGGAAGGGCATGAACCCACCAAGAACAGCAGTTTGATCTCAGGACGCCGCGCCAGCAGTTGATTGACCACCCGATCAAGCTCTGTATTGGCATCGGACAAGCCAGCCAAATCGCGTTCGTCAATGATGGCTGTTGCAAAACGAGGTTCTGCAAAAATCATGACGCCAGCTGCCGACTGAATCAGGTGTGCACACGTGCGTGAACCCACGACCAAGAAGAACGCATCTTGAATTTTTCGGTGCAACCAAATGATGCCTGTTAAGCCGCAGAAAACCTCGTGTTGTCCGCGCTCGCGCAGCACGGGTGCATCACTGCAACCGCCCACCGTTTTAACGGGCACAGGAAAGCTCACAACACTCATGCGGTCACCCCCTGAAATCCTTCATGTTTGACTGCTGTAGCTTCACGCAATTTAGCTTCTTGATCGAGTCGTGCAGCACGCAATTTAAGAATGAATTGCCCAGCATTGACCACGTAGGTTGCATAAGCAGCCAAGGCCAAATACATCAACTCAACACCCTGCAATTTTTGGGTGTACATGGCGTACAAATAGCCCGTGTGAAGGGCCAGTACCAACATGCTGAAAACATCTTCCCAATAGAAGGAAGGCGCAAACAAATAGCGCCCAAACACCACCTTCTCCCAAATGCAGCCTGTGATCATGATGGTGTAAAGCGTCAAGGTTTTAACCACCACGCTCTGATTTGCAATTTCCAGGCCCTCGCCTGTGAACAAATAGCGCAAGACAAAACCAAGGCTTCCCAGAAAAATGAAGAACTGAATGGGCGCCAACAAGCCCTGCACAAAAGTCCAATACGTGCTGTCACGGCGAAGCCGCTCTTCCGGTGTGTAAAGCGGCCGGCGCACCTTGACTTCAGGTGCGCTTGCGCTATTGAACGTGGATCTTTTTTCAGCCATAGAGACAATTTATTCCCTCTTTTGACAAATGTCAACTTAGATTGACGTAACTACTTAGTTACAGTTGCTTCAATACCCGACTGTTTTACTAGGATAAAAATAAGCTTTGACCTAAGTCAATTCAGAGCGTAAAACGGCTCAAAGAAGAAATGAACACGCTGCTGGGCTAAGTTCTTTCACCAAGCAGGAGACAGGAATGGACAATTCAAATCAGAGCAATGGCAACAAGGCGGAGGCGCCCCATTTCCCTGAAAACGGTGAGGCGGGCCATTGGCGTGGCTTCGGTTCCCCGGCCAACAGCCGGTTTAATGGCACGCAAGGCCAGGAGACCATCACAGCAGCCCCAACCACCTCAACCGTGGCCGTTTTGGCGCGCACCATTCAAAGTGAAATCATTCCTCGTTTGATGATGGCCCATCGCACACCGCCAGAATGTGCCATGCCCAACTTGGTGATCCCCTACAGCATCACCTCCACAGACGTCACGAACTTTGTCGGCCTGTTGCTAGAAGGCCGGCAAAATGATGGTCTTGATTGGATCAATGAAACTCGGACCAAAGGCGTCAGCATCGAGTCCATTTTTCTAAACCTATTAGCCCCTGCCGCCAGACAATTGGGCGAGCTCTGGGAAGATGACGAACGTGATTTCACCGAGGTCACGCTTGGCTTGGCTGAATTGCACAAAATTCTGCACCTGCTGCCCTCCATGAGTGAGCTGCACAAGCAATACGTTCCCAATGGCTTGACGATTTTGCTCATGCCCTCTCCTGGCGACCAGCACACTTTGGGCTTGGCCATGGTTGCCGAATTTTTCCAGCGCGATGGTTGGGCGGTCGATGGGGGCACATTTGCAGCCTCCGACAATCCGGCGCTCTTGGTCAAGGCCAAACACTACGATGCGGTCGGATTCTCGTTGGCTACGGGCCTGGGATTTAACCGCTTGCAAGATTGCATTTCAGACATTCGGAAAACGGTTAGCCCCAACAAATTGTGCATAATTGTTGGTGGTCCATATTTTGCGGCCAACCAAGACAAGGTCAGCTTGGTGGGAGCAGATCTCTTTGTTCAGGATGGTAACTTGGCGCCAGATTTGGTCCAAAAATACATTCAGGCCAATGCCTAAACCACTCAACTTAACTTTCTGAAGCAACCCTTATGAACACCAGTTTTCAAACAGCATCGGAGCAATCGCCCGGGCGATTTGGAAATGCACAACGTCTTTTGGGTCACTTGGATGCCAATGTCATCTCCAATTTGATCACCACCACGGCCGACGTGGTACTCGTCATGGACGAGAACGGCCTGATTGAAGACGCGGCATTTGCAAACGAGGAATTGCTCAACATTGGTCGGGCGCATTGGATTGGCAAGCCGTGGGGGCAAACAGTCACTGAAGAAAGTCGAAACAAAGTCAACGCCTTGCTCAGAGACGTTGCCGACAACAAAGGCACCAAGTGGCGGCAACTGAACCAATCGGCAGAGAACGGCACTGACCTGCCTTTGTCTTATTCAGTCATTTCAGTTCCTTCGGGCCATACAGATGGTCGCATGCGAGCCTTGGCTTTTGGCCGCGATCTGCGTCCCCAAGCCGCACTTCAACAAAAAGTAGTCAATGCGCAGCGCGCCATGGAGCGCGATTACTGGCACCTTAAAAACGTTGAGACGCGTTATCGCTTGTTGTTTCAAGTCTCTTCTGAGGCCATGCTCATTCTCAATGCGGACACAGAAAAGTTGGAAGACAGCAACCCAGCCGCTTTTGAGTTGTTGGGAGGAGACCTGCACAAATCTGGTTGGTCTATCTCTTCCAGTTTGGACAAATCAAGCTCGGCGGCTTTGAGCAAGGCCTTTGCAGAACTTCTGGCCAGTGGCCAAACCGCCCCTGTCTCTTTAGTCTTGCCGCAAGGGGGCATCAAGGTATCGGTGCACATTTCGCTTTTCAGGCAAGAAAAGTCCTCGCATTTTCTCCTCCGCCTCATTCCCAACCAGACACGTCCTGCCTTGTCGGCCAACAACCAAACCCGTCAGTTGTTGTCAGAGGTCATGGAGAGCGCCCCCGACGCATTGGTTGTTACCGATCTGAATGGCTTTGTCCTGTCAGCCAATCGCTCCTTTTTGCAATTGGCCCAAGTCAGCAACGAAGCACTGGTACAAGGCGAGCCCCTAGACAGATGGCTGGGTCGGGCTGGCGTGGACATGAAAGTACTGCTGTCAAATTTGAAGCAACGCGATGTGGTCAGATTGTTTGCAACCCGCATGCGGGGCGATCTAGGCTCTGCCACCGAAGTTGAAATTTCTGCGGTGTCTGTTTCTAGCGGCGAGCAACCCTGTTTGGGATTCACCATCCGCGACATCAGTTTGCGCTTGGGCGCCGAGTCCAAATCTAGCAACGATGTGTTCAGATCCAAAGGCCAAATGACCGAGTTGGTGGGCCGCGTTCCCCTCAAAGACATTGTGAGTGAAACCACCGATCTAATTGAACAAATGTGCATCGAAGCTGCACTTGAGTTGACTGGCGACAACCGCTCTTCTGCCGCAGAGATGTTGGGGCTTTCACGTCAAAGCTTGTACGTGAAGTTGCGTCGTTTTGGTATCAGCGTGCCAGACATCGAGCCTGAGGCTTAATCGCTCACATTTTCTTCCGGGCGCTTTTCCAACAGCGTCCTTGGTGTAAACCATAGTTTGTGTAAATTTAACTTGACACCTGTATGTGTCATGCGTAAAAACACATTCTATGACCCTCCCGCAACTTTCCGCAGTCACTGAGTTATTCAAACCTATCACTTGGTTTCCGCCGATGTGGGCGTTTGCTTGCGGTATCGTGGCCTCTGGCGTTGCAATGGATGGGAAATGGTTGCTGGCTGCCATTGGGATTGCTTTGGCAGGCCCTTTTGTGTGTGCCACCAGCCAAGCAGTGAACGATTGGTTTGACCGGCATGTCGATGCCATCAACGAACCGCATCGCCCTATTCCATCCGGTCGCATGCCTGGCCGATGGGGCCTGTACATCGCCATTCTGTGGACCTTGGTTTCTTTGGGTGTGGCCAGCCTCTTGGGCCCTTGGGGCTTTGCCGCCGCGGCGGTGGGATTGATCTTGGCCTGGGCCTACAGCGCACCCCCTTTTCGCTTGAAAGAAAACGGTTGGTGGGGCAATGCCGCTTGCGGCATCAGCTACGAAGGCATTGCATGGACCACCGGCGCCGCCGTCATGGCGGGCGGCCAAATGCCCGACAAACGCTCCTTGCTGCTGGCTCTTTTGTACAGCATTGGCACGCACGGCATCATGACTTTGAATGACTTCAAAGCGGTGCAAGGCGATCGCCAAATGGGCGTGCGTTCGCTGCCCGTGCAACTGGGCGTTCAATCGGCAGCCGGCGTGGCCTGCTGGTTCATGGGCTTGCCGCAAGTGGTGGTGATCATTTTGCTGTTTGCATGGGGCTGCCCATCGCAAGCTTTGGCTGTGACAGTCTTGCTGGGCATTCAACTTTTGATGATGGATTATTTTTTGACGCGTGTGGTTCAACGCGCTCTTTGGTACAGCGGCTTTGGTGTGCCATTTTTTGTCGCAGGCATGATGGTCAGTGCCTTTGCCCTGCGCAGTTTAATTTCTTAAGGTGATGACATGAGCTCAATAGAAACATTCGATGTGGTGGTGGTAGGCGGTGGTCCTGCAGGTGCTACTGCAGCGCACACCTTGGCCAAACGAGGACATTCGGTCTTGTTGCTGGACAGGGCCGGTCGCATCAAACCTTGTGGTGGTGCTATACCGCCGCGACTGATTAAAGACTATGACATTCCAGACCATTTGTTGGTGGCCAAAGCAAGGTCTGCGCGAATGATTGCACCCAGCAACCATGGCGTCGATATTCCAATTGACAACGGTTTTGTGGGCATGGTTGATCGGTCTGAATTTGACGAATGGCTGCGTGTACGCGCCGCAAGTGCAGGCGCTGTGAGGCGCATTGGCACCTTTGAAAAATTAACGCGCGATGTGGACGGCGTCAGCATTTTGCATTTTGAAGCCCGCGAGCACCAACAACGCGGTGTCGGCAAACCCGCCATGGTGAAGGCGCGTACCATCATTGGTGCAGATGGTGCGAAGTCTCAAGTGGCAAGACATGCGGGCGTGACCGGTGCTGCAGAAACGCAATATGTGTTTGCGTACCACGAGATTGTGAAAGCCCCGGCCATCAAGCCTGCTGGGTATGACGACACACGCTGCGATGTGTATTACCAAGGCAAGTTGTCACCTGACTTTTACGGTTGGGTGTTTCCCCACGGCAATACCTTGAGCATTGGCACAGGCAGTGCCGACAAAGGTTTTTCACTGCGCAATGCCGTTGGCGAATTGCGCAATGCCTCGGGTCTGGGCGATAGCGAAGTGCTCAGGCGCGAGGGCGCACCCTTGCCCATGAAGCCATTGAAGAAGTGGGACAACAACCGCGATGTGGTGTTGGCCGGTGATGCTGCGGGTGTGGTGGCACCTGCATCAGGCGAGGGAATTTACTACGCCATGTACAGCGGTGAATTGGCAGCCTATGCGGTTGAAAAAGTATTGCACACAGGCGATGCCAAGAATTTGCAAATGGCACGCAAGCAATTCATGAAAGAGCATGGCACCGTGTTTACGGTGCTGGGCATCATGCAATGGTTTTGGTACAGCAGCGAGAAGCGGCGCGAACGCTTTGTCAAAATGTGCGAAGACCGCGATGTGCAGCAACTCACGTTTGAGTCGTACATGAATAAAAAATTGGTGCGCAAAAAACCAATGGCACACGTGAAAATTTTCTTCAAAGACATGGCGCACTTGTTGGGCTTGGCGAAAGTGTGAACCTCGAGGACATTTACCAATCGACCTTGGTGGTTGACATTGCGATTGGCTTTATCGTCATCGAAACTTTTGTCTTGTGGGCCTTTCACCAAATCACAAGGCGCGGCTTGGTGGTTCAAGATGTTTTGTTGACCATCCTTTCGGGCTTGTCACTCATGCTGGCGTTGCGCTGTGCACTCACACCTGGATTCTGGCCTGGCATGGCTTTGTTTTTAATCACGGCGGGCTTAGCCCACGGGGCTGATTTGCGTGCACGCGCGAAAGCCAAAAGAGATGACTACTGACGCGCTATTGAATGCGCCGGCTAGGCAACGTGTCTTGGTGTTGGGCGCCACGGGCACCATTGGTCAAGCCGCAGTGAAATCGTTGCTGCGCGAAGGCCACGAGGTGGTGTGCTTCATTCGCGCTAAGGCAGGCGTGAATGGCAAACTCACCTTGCAAGATTGGCAAGCGAAATTGCCAGGCGCTGTTTTTCGCACAGGCGATGTAACCGACTTAAATTCTCTGACCCAAGATGGTTTTGCAGGCGAGCAATTTGACACGCTCATGTCTTGTTTGGCCTCTCGCACCGGCAACCCCAAAGATGCTTGGGCGATTGACCATGCAGCACACATGGTGGCCTTGAATGTGGCGCAGGCATTAGGTGTGAAACACTTTGTGTTGTTGTCTGCCATTTGCGTGCAAAAACCTTTGCTCACGTTTCAGCATGCCAAACTGGCTTTTGAAGACGCTTTGGTGAAATCGGGCATGCGCTATGCCATCGTCAGGCCCACCGCATTTTTCAAATCGCTGTGCGGCCAAATTGAACGGGTTCGCAAAGGCAAGCCTTTTTTGTTGTTTGGCAATGGCCAATTGACGGCGTGCAAACCCATCAGCGACCAAGATCTGGGCAACTATTTGGCGCAGTGCGTGACAGACCCCGCGCTGCACAACCGAATTTTGCCCATTGGCGGGCCAGGCCCTGCCATCACTCCCCTGCAGCAAGGCGAATACTTATTTTCATTGTTAGGCAAACCGCCCAAGTACAGCCATGTGCCCGTCAAAATGATGGACGTCATCATTGGCGCTTTGTCTTTGTTAGGCCACTTCATACCGCCGTTGGCCAACAAAGCTGAATTGGCCCGAATTGGACGCTACTACGCCACCGAATCGATGTTGGTCTGGGATGAAACCCAAGGCCGCTACGATGCCCACGCCACGCCTTCTACAGGCCAAGACACCCTTTGGGATTGCTACCAAGCCTTGGTGAGCGGCAAAACGTCCTTAGAACGCGGCGATCACGCGGTTTTTTGAGTCTAGTAACGACAGACTTGGCTTCTTTAGCGATAATCGAGGGTTTTGTCTGGCACCTCGATTTTGAACGCACCCAACGCCCCCGCAAGTCTCACTGAACTGGAAGCTGCCAGGGAAAAAGTTCGCCTGTTAGAAGCCGCTTTGGCAGCAGCACGGCACGAGGCGGGCCTCATGACAGACGAAAACTCTGCAGAAGGTGCCTATTTGGCCAGCGCCCTGCGCCAAACGCACATCAGCGTGCGCGGGGCCCGCACGCACAACCTTCAAAACATCGACCTCGATATTCCCCGCAACCAACTGGTGGTGATCACTGGCCTCAGCGGTTCTGGCAAATCGAGCTTGGCGTTTGACACCCTGTATGCCGAGGGTCAACGCCGCTATGTCGAAAGTTTGTCGGCTTATGCGCGTCAGTTTTTGCAACTGATGGACAAGCCCGACGTGGATTTGATTGAGGGCCTGTCGCCCGCCATTTCCATCGAACAAAAAGCCACCAGCCACAACCCGCGCTCCACCGTAGGCACCGTGACCGAAATTCACGACTACTTGCGCTTGCTGTTTGCACGCGCTGGCACCCCTTACTGCCCTGATCACAACTTGGCGCTTCAAGCGCAAACCGTGAGCCAAATGGTCGACGCCGTTTTGGAGTTGCCCGAAGACACGCGACTCATGATCGTCGCGCCCATTGCGCGCGAACGCAAAGGCGAATTTGAAAAAGTTTTTGAGCAAATGCAGGCACTGGGTTATGTGCGCTTTCGCATCAATGGGCAAACTTATGAAGTAGAAGATTTGCCCACGCTTAAGAAAACCGAAAAGCACGACATCGATGTGGTGGTCGACCGTCTCAAAATTCGCCACGAAGCAGAAGCGCCTGCGCGCGATGCACTGCGTCAGCGCATTGCCGAAAGTTTTGAAGCCGCCTTAAGGCTGGCAGAACAACGTGCTATCGCCGTTGAAATGGACACGGGCAAAGAACACCTGTTCAATGCCAAGTTTGCCTGCCCTGTGTGTCATTACTCAATTGCAGAACTCGAACCGCGCTTGTTCTCTTTTAACTCGCCCATGGGCGCTTGCACCACGTGCGATGGTCTGGGCACCACCGAAGTATTTGACATTGACCGCGTGGTGGCCTTTCCCAGCTTGAGCTTGGCCAGTGGCGCCATCAAGGGCTGGGACAGGCGCAATGGTTTTTACTTCAGCATGCTAGAGAGCTTGGCCAAGCATTACGCATTTGATGTAGAAGCCCCTTTTGAATCTCTGCCTGAGGCAGTGCGCCACAGTATTTTGTGGGGTTCGGGCGAAGAGGACATCAAGTTCAGTTACATCATGGAGTCGGGTGCTTCCAAGGGCAAAAAGGTGTCTAAAAAGCACCCCTTCGAAGGCATCATTCCCAACCTGACGCGCAGGTACAAAGAAACCGATTCCAGCGTGGTTCGCGAAGACTTGGCGCGCATGCGCAGTCACCATGCGTGTGCAGATTGCAAGGGCACGCGTTTGCGCAGCGAAGCACGCCATGTGCGAATCGGCGAGGGCACGCAAGCGCGCGCCATTTATGAAGTGAACCATGTCACTTTAGGCGAAGCCCAAACCTATTTTCAAAACTTGAAACTGCATGGCGCCAAAGCCGAAATTGCCGACAAGGTGGTGTCTGAAATTGGCTCGCGCTTGAAGTTCTTGAACGATGTGGGCCTGAACTACTTAAGCCTCGACCGCAGTGCCGACACACTCTCAGGCGGTGAATCACAACGCATTCGCTTGGCCAGCCAAATTGGCTCGGGCCTGACAGGTGTGATGTATGTGCTCGATGAGCCCAGCATTGGTCTGCACCAACGCGACAACGATCGCCTCATTGGCACCCTGAAACATTTGCGCGACATTGGCAACAGCGTGTTGGTGGTCGAGCACGACGAAGACATGATTCGCATTGCCGACCATGTGATTGACATGGGGCCTGGTGCTGGCGTACATGGCGGCCGCGTGATGGCGCAAGGTACTTGCGCCGATATTTTGTTGGCGCCTGATTCATTGACCGGTCAATATTTGTCGGGTCGCAAAGCTATTGAAGTGCCGACCAAGCGCCATGCCCCTGGCAAAGACTTTATTGAAATTGTGGGCGCACAAGGCCACAATTTGAAAAACGTGCGAGCGGCTTTCCCTGTCGGACTTTTAACTTGTGTCACAGGTGTATCTGGCTCGGGCAAGTCCACCTTGGTGAATGAAACTTTGTACACCGCGGCAGCGCGCAGCATTCACCGTGCGCACGACGAACCCGCAGCGCACGAAGACATTCTGGGGCTCTACCATTTTGACAAGGTCATCAACGTTGACCAGTCGCCCATTGGCCGCACACCGCGCAGCAACCCCGCCACTTACACCGGCATGTTCACGCACATACGCGACCTCATGACCGAGGTACCCGCAGCCCGAGAACGCGGCTATGGCCCTGGTCGCTTCAGCTTTAACGTCAGCGCTTCTAACGGCGGCGGACGCTGCGAAGCCTGTCAAGGCGACGGTATGGTGAAAGTTGAAATGCACTTCTTGCCCGACGTGTATGTGCCTTGCGATGTCTGCCACGGCCAACGTTACAACCGCGAAACTTTGGAAATTTTGTACAAGGGCAAAAACATTGCCCAAATGCTGGACATGACCGTTGAGGCGGCGTTTGAGTTTTTCAATGCGGTGCCCACCATTGCGCGAAAACTGCAAACATTGCTCGATGTAGGTTTGAGCTACATCCGATTAGGCCAAGCTGCCACCACCTTGTCGGGTGGTGAAGCACAGCGGGTGAAATTGGCACTGGAATTGTCCAAGCGCGACACCGGCCGAACGCTCTACATTTTGGACGAGCCCACAACCGGTTTGCACTTTGCCGACATTGCCTTGTTACTCAAAGTCTTGCACCAACTGCGCGATGCAGGCAACACCATTGTGGTCATTGAGCACAACCTCGACGTGATCAAAACCGCCGATTGGTTAATCGACATGGGCCCTGAAGGTGGCTCGGGCGGCGGAACGGTGGTTGGAGTGGGCACGCCCGAAACATTGGCGCAAAATCCGGCCAGCTTTACCGGCCGTTACTTGAAGCGCTTGCTTGAAAAATAAAACGTCCTGAGCGCATTTGCATCAGGACACAGCATCGCTTCAGCCTTGGGCGGCAGCTTTCAAAAGGTCACGCGTTCGCATGGCTTCTTGGCGCGCAGCTTGCGCAAAATCGTCACCCGATGACGCATACAAAATAGCCCTCGATGAACTCACAATGACCGCACCGGTGGTGGCACCGTTGCTCTGGCGGTAACCGGCCTTGATGGTGGCGACAGCGTCGCCGCCTTGCGCACCCACACCAGGGATGAGCAACGGCAAAGTAGGCGCCAAACTGCGCACACGTTCAATTTCAGCAGGGTAAGTGGCACCTACCACCAAGCCTAACTGGCCATTCACATTCCAAGGGCCTTGCGCCAACTTGGCAATGTGTTCGTACAACAAGGGCTGCCCCTCCACTGAAGCCAAGCGCTGGTTCTGCAGATCGTCTCCGCCAGGGTTAGACGTGCGACACAACAAAAACGCGCCCTTGCCATGGTGCTTCAAATACGGCTGCACAGAGTCAAAGCCCATAAAAGGTGACAGCGTGACCGCGTCGGCGCCATATCGCTCAAATGCTTCTAAGGCATATTGCTCCGCGGTGGCACCAATGTCGCCTCGCTTGGCATCCAAAATAACCGGCACATGCGGTGCGATGCGGCGCATGTGCGCCATGAGTTTTTCCAATTGATTTTCTGCTCGGTGCGCAGCGAAGTACGCAATTTGGGGCTTGAATGAAATGGCCAAGTCGGCCGTGGCATCGACAATCTGCGCGCAAAAATCATAGATCTTGCTGGCATCGCCCTTCATGCTCGCAGGAAATTTGCCGGGTTCAGGGTCAAGCCCTACGCACAACAGTGAGCCGTTTTGGCGCTCGGCGCCTTGCAGTTGTTCTAAGAAGGTCATGGCTTGATTTTAAAGGCTCAAGCTGCCAGTCCGAAATTACAGGCAATTCAGCCAATTGCCACTAAGATCAGACCATGCATTCACTTACAACACGCCAATGGGCGGTCTTGGCGCTTTTAACTGTCGTTTGGGGTCTTAACTGGCCTGTCATGAAATTGGGCGTCACGGGATTTCCACCCCTGACATTTCGGATGCTTTGCTTGCTCATCGGCACACCCGTATTGGGTTTGGGCCTTTGGGCCATGAAGGTACCCTTTCGAATTCCAAGGCAGTACTGGCGCGAACTATTTGTGCTGGCCATCTTCAACATGTTCATTTGGCACGCCTTGATCATTTTGGCGGTGCAATATTTGTCCAGTGGGAGATCCGCCATTCTGGGTTACACCATGCCCATTTTTTCAGCCTTAATTGGCGCCTTTATTTTTCGAAACCAACTTTCTAAGCGCGCATGGGGCGGGGTGGCCGCTGCGGCGCTTGGGGTCATTCTTTTGCTTTGGCATGAATTGGTCAACCTCTCTGGCAAACCCCTTGGCGTGGTTTTGGCCTTGGTGGCTGCCAGTACGTGGGCATTGGGCACACAAATGCTGCGCAGAACCACCATCCCTTTGCCAACTCTCACCTTGTCTTTTTGGATGACTGCCATGACCACCTTGGTCATTTCAGTATTGGCTTTTGTTTTTGAATCAGATAGATGGCAAGAACCCTCACCTGTGCATTGGTTGGCCATTCTCTACAACGCCCTGTTGGTGTTCGGTTTTGCCCACTCCGCATGGTTTTATTTGGCCCGAGGTTTGCCGCCCGTGGCCTCTACCTTGAGTGTCATGATGATTCCCATTTTGGGTGTGTTCAGTGGCGCATGGGCTCTGAATGAAGTTCTGCATTGGCAAGATTGGGCAGCAATGGGCCTGATGCTGATGTCTATTGCCAGTGTGCTTTGGCCATCTCAGCCCACTGAGCCTGCAAAAACTGAAGCAGCTTAAGTGCTTGCTGACTGCACCAAACTGGCAGCCACACACAAATCGGCCCAAGCCTTGGCTTTGTCAGCTTGATTGCGCAGCAAGTAAGCGGGGGGGTAGGTCACCACCACTGGCACACCCTTGAAGCTTTGCACTTGTGAGCGTAACTTGCCCAATGGCTCTGCACTTTGCAACAAAGCCAGAGCAGCCGTTCTACCCATGGCCAAAATAACTTTGGGCTGGACCAGCTCAACTTGCCGCGCCAAATAAGTGGCGCAATGAGACACCTCCACTTGGCTCGCGTTGCGGCCAACGGGGGTGCGGCATTTCAATGCGTGCGTCAAATAAACTTGCTCTCGCGTGAGGCTGAGCGCTTTCAACATGTTGTCGAGCAATAGGCCTGCAGGCCCTGCAAAACTTCTCGCAGCTTGGTCTTCTTCCTCGCCGGGCGCATCGCCCACGATCATCCAATCGGCTGAAGCCAAGCCTTCTCCCAAAATAGCTTGCTGGCGCGACTGGCACAAGCCGCAACCCGTGCAAGCCATTACGGCCGACTGCAGTTGTGCCCAGTCCATGCTGGCAATGCCATCTGGCAAATTCGAAATATCGACAATGGGAACCGACACCATTTGCAGTGCATTAGAAACAGGATGGACTGAAGTTGAGGCAGCACCCTGTTGGGACGTCGGTGGTGCAGCAGTTTGTGCGGCTACCGAGGCAAGCGCAGGCGCGGCGCGTTCAGCTTGCGGCATCCAGACACGCACACCCATTTCCGCCAACATGGCACGTTGGCGATCGTCTAGTTCAAAACGCGTGGCGTTTTCAGCTACAGAAACAGTTGTATCTTCAGTCATTGCTTAGGCTTTGAGGGGCATGCTCATGACCACCGCAGACTCTCGGGTGGTTCTACTAGCAGGATAGTAATCTTTTCTGAAACCCACTTGTTGAAAGCCAAAACTTTGGTACAAGTTCAAGGCAGGTGCATTGCTTTCACGTACCTCAAGCCATAGGCAAGTTGCACCATGGGCCTGAGACCAAAGGCTCAAGGACTGCATCAAACAACGCGCCCAGCCTTGTCGCTGAAAGGGCGGCGCTACGGTGATGTTGAGCAAATGAACTTCGTCAATGACCTGCATGGCGACAAAGTAACCCACCAATTGCTCACCGGCTACCAAGCGATGAGCCACATAACCCGCCTTCAAGGCATCTTTGAAATTTCCCAATGTCCAAGCGTGGCTGTATGCCGATTGTTCAACGGCCACCACCGCATCTAAGTCGGCCTCGGTCATGGCGAGCAACTGCACCTGGGTCTCGGGTGTCAGCATTTGCTTGAGTTCTGGGGGCCAGAGGTTCATGCTTGCGGCGGAGTCGATGTGAATGTCGATGCATTTGCATTTGCATTTGCATTTGCATTTGCCAGTTTGATGGCGTCTCTCTCTGCCGTGGTCTGAGCAACCTTGTCGCGAATGTAAAGAGGCTGAACGCCTTCAGGTGCAATCGCTTGTTGGTCGGCCCACAAGGCAGGCGCCATGCGCAACAAAGCCAAAGCGTGTGGCACAGCTGTCATGCAGCGAATAGACACCCCGCTAGACTCAAATTCTTGCAAAAGAAAACGTTCTTTGTAAACTTCAAAGCCATTGCCCGCCAGCACCAATTGATGCAGTTTCAGGCGGCTTAACTGAGCTGCCATGGCTTCGGGTGGGCCTACTTGAAGGGGCTGCACCGATGTCCATTGCGATATTGCCGCGTGCCACGCATACACACCCACATACACCTCGCTCATGCGAGCGTCCATCACTGAGGCAATGTGCCAGTCTTGCGCAGGCGCCAGTGATTGCCGGGCATCTTCTGCCACTGCCTTCAAACTGTCGACAGGAATGACTTTTAAATTAGCGCCTAAAGCAAGACCTTGCGCAACCGCACAGGCCGTCCTGAGACCTGTGAAAGAACCAGGGCCTTGGCCCACCACCAAGGCTGTCAACTCAGACAATTGCAATTGCGCTTGCGATAGCAAGGCATGGACCGTGGGAATCAATTGGGCCGAGGCATTGGCACCCCCCACGCCATGGTGATGCCAAGTTTGTTGGCCGTTCGACAAGGCGACCGACATCATGTCGGTGCTGGTGTCAAAGGCCAAAAATTTCAAGGCTTGGGTCATCGCATCAAGGTTTCAAAAGTGAGGATTTGACCACGGCTTGCCTTACGCCAAACAAGATACCGCCTGTGACCAACGCCAAGCCGGCCCATAAGTTCCAAGACAGGGGCTCTCCTAAAAATACCACAGCACCCAAGGCTGACAAACCTGGCACCAAGGCCGTGATCATGGTGGACTTGACCGGGCCAAACGTGCGAATCATTTGCGTGAAGGTGATGCCCGAAATGACCACCGAACCCACCCCCTGAAAAACGGCTTGAAACAAAATTTCAGCCCATGAGGCTTGAGCCATGTGGCTTGGCAATACGTTCAAGTTAACGAGCAAGGCATAAGCAGGGACAAAGCTCACAAGTGCAAAAGCCGTGATGGCCATGGTGGCTCGCACGGCATCCAGTCCGTAGTGCCGAACGGTGACGCTGTAGGCCGACCAACAAAATGCTGCCGTGATAAATAAAAGATCCCCTATCCAAACATCGCCGCCATCAAAGGCTTTGAGCAAACTGATGCCACCCACCAAAATGTCGCCGCACACAATCATGCCCAAACCAATGGCGCGATTCAGGCCAATGTGTTCGCGCAAAAAGAGCCACATCAGCAAAGTGGTCCACAGCGGCAAACTGCCCGGCATGAGCACTGAGGCATGCCCTGCAGGCGCATAAAAAAAGCCGATGTAAGCCAGCAAGGAATACAAAAATCCGCCCAACATGCCCGCCTGAACAGTCACGCGCAAGGGCAAGGGCGACAAACCAAACAAGGAGCCCACTTTTTCGCCGCGTTGTCTGGCATCGCGCATGAGCCACCAAGCCCAGGGCAATAGCACGCTGCTAGCGCCCAAGATGCGCGCACATGCAATGTCCAATGGCAAGAGCACATGAGATGCGGAGGCCCGCGCCACAATGATGAAGGATGTCCAAATGAGAACGGTGACCACGGCCGCCAAGCGACCCATGCTAATTTGTGAAAATGCCATGTCCCAATGATACGTCCTGCCCTTGGTCTAAGTTGGCAAGGACGGCTAGACTTCAGGGATGCGCAAATCTACCTTTCAGTATTCTCTTCAGTTGGGTTTGGCCATGGTGTTGGCGTTTCAAAGTTTGGCTTTAACAGCCAAGCCTCATGTCAAACAAGCTGAAACGCCACGGGTTCCGGAACCCGTCGTTCAGGCCTTCAAACAAGCCAACGTCCCCATGAGTGCTGTGAGCATCATGGTCACACCCTTGACGCCGCCAAGCGCGGGCCCCTCTAAGCCCCGACTCAGTCTTCATGCCGACGCAGAGATGAATCCTGCATCTGTCATGAAGCTTATCACCACCTCAGCAGGCTTGTCACTTTTGGGGCCCGACTTTACTTGGCGAAACAAAGTGTGGGTGGATGGACCCATCAAAGAGGGCGTTTTGCAAGGCAATCTGTATTTGAAAGGCAGTGGCGATCCCAAGTTGGTCGTGGAGCGCCTGCAAAGCTTGCTCCAAGATGTGATGGCCAAAGGCCTGCGCGAAGTCAAAGGCGACATCATTTTGGATGGCAGTGTTTTTGATTTGCCCGAAAAAAATCCTGCAAGCTTTGACGATGAGCCGCTGCGACCCTACAACGTTGCACCGCAAGGGCTTCTGCTCAACTTCAATGCGATGTTGTTCAAGTTCACGCCCGATACGGTCCGAAGTGAAGCCAAAATTGAAAATGAGCCGCCACTTGCCAATGTTCAATGGCCGATTAGCGTACCCTTGTCAGCCGGTCCTTGCCAAGATTGGCGGACCCAATTGCGCGCCGACTTTTCCAAAGCTGACAGCGTGCGCTTCAATGGCACTTACCCCAAAGCGTGTGGTGAACAAAAGTGGCCCGTGGCTTACATTGAACCTCAATCTTTTGCGCCGCGCATGGTGCAAGCCATGTGGCGCCAAGCGGGGGGCCAACTCAAGGGGCAAGTGCGCCATGGCTTAACGCCGACGCAAGTCACGCTATGGCATGAAGCGCCTTCGTTGCCCTTGAGCGATGTCGTAGCCGACATCAACAAACTTTCTAACAATGTCATGGCGCAGCAATTGTTTCTGACTTTGTCGAGCCAACAAGGCGCGGGCAATTTTGCAGCCTCCAAACAAGTTGTCTTGCAATGGTGGGCGAAAAACATGCAAGGTCACAAGGCACCCGTGATAGACAACGGTTCTGGGCTTTCACGCGAGGAACGAAGCAGTGCGCAGGCTCTGACTGCCTTGCTTCAACTGGCTGCACAAAGCAACTATGCCAATGCTTTGCAAAACTCTTTGGCCATTGCTGGGGTAGATGGCACTGTGGTGCGCCTGCGAGATCGACAGCCCAACTCTGTGGTGATTGGGCGTGCCAAGCTCAAGTCTGGCAGCCTTCGCGATGTCGCTTCGTTGGCAGGCTACGTCGAGGGCTTGAGTGGACAGTCTTATGTATTTGTGGTGATTGTGAATCACCCCAATGCCAACGCGACTCGGCCGGCTCTGGACAAACTTCTTGAGTGGACTGTTCAAGACAAAAAGATGTGATGTGAGAAAAGTCTTTATCTAATTAGCGATGGTGCTTTTTTTGATTGGGTCTTTATGCCGCTGCGCGATTTAACCTATCGCGCACGCCTTCCCACTCTGGTGTTGGGGGTGGCGTCTCAATCCAAATGGTTCGCACACCTCGGGAATCAAAATCACGCAACACACTGAACAAGTCGTGTGCAGCTTGCGTTGCATTTGAAGGCATGGCACGCCAAACCAAACCAGCGCCCAGCAGCTCAAAGGATGGCTTCTGAACAGACCACAAAGCCAAGTTTTGTACATGCGGGACAAAAGCTGCCAACGCTTTTTGCCAATCGGTTGTGCTCATCAAGCGCACTTTGGCGGTAGGCGCATAGTGCGACTCTAAAGTACCTGAGGCACGCGGTGCTTCTGAGTTCAATGTTTCTGGATTCACCAATTTCAAGCCGCATGCTTGTTCAATTTGAGTGCGACTGATTTGCCCTGGACGCAACAGCACAGGCACACCGCGAGTGCAATCGACGATGCTCGACTCAATGCCAACCTCGCATTCACCCCCATCCAAAATGAGCAATGAATCACCGAACTCTGATTGCACATGCGCAGCACTGGTGGGGCTGACGCGGCCAAACAAATTGGCACTGGGCGCAGCCAAACCCCAGACACCTTTTGCAGCGCAAGCCTTCAGGACTTCAAGGGCTAGAGGGTGAGAGGGGCAACGCAAACCGACAGAATTTTGTCCGCCCGCTGCGGCTGCGGCCATCTCTTCCCGACGTGGCAATATCAGCGTGAGTGGACCAGGCCAAAATTGCGACATCAATTTTTGCGCAAAGTCGGGTATGTCACTGGCAAATTGATGAACTGAATTTGCCGACGCCACATGAACAATCAAAGGGTGATTGGGGGGCCTGCCTTTGGCTTGGAAGATTTTGGCAACGGCAGCTTCTTTGCTGGCATCGGCCGCCAAACCATAAACTGTTTCAGTTGGCAAACCCAAAAGTTCGCCTGCGCACAAAGCTTCGACTGCTTGTTGCACATGCACGGGGTTGCTGCCTGAAATGATCATGGGATGATGTCGAACTAAGGTTGGGGTGCGATGTGTTTGGCACGCAACTTAAAAAGCTTCAATGCCCAAAATGGCCGCCGCCTTCAAAGCCACTTTACGGACCTCTTCCACTGTTGCGCCGGTCACATTCAGGTGGCCCATCTTGCGTGCCTTGCGCGCTTCAGTTTTGCCATACAAATGCAAGTGAGTGCCAGGCAATGCCAACACCGCAGCCCAATCAGGCAAGCGCATGGCGCCCTTCGAATCAAACCACACATCACCCAATAAGTTGAGCATGATGGCAGCGCTGTGTTGTCTGGGTTGCGTCAAAGGCAAACCTGCCAAAGTCCGAACTTGCAAATCGAATTGCGATTGGTCGCATGCGTCAAGCGTGTAATGCCCACTGTTGTGGGGGCGCGGTGCCATCTCATTGACCACCATGCTGCCGTCTTGAAGTACAAAAAATTCAACGCACAACACACCCACATAATTGACGCCTTCTGCAATTGAACGTGCTGCAGCCACAGCTTGCTGTTGCAGTGCTTGGGGCAAATGGCCCTCATACACCTCAGTAACTGCCAAAATACCTTCGCGGTGCAAATTGCGCTGTACCGGAAAATTCACCATTTGCCCCTCACGACCACGGGCCACGATGACCGAGCACTCCAACTCCAATGGCAACATTTTTTCCAAGACACAAGGGACTTTTTTCAATGCTTGCCATGCATCGCGCAAAGCCGCTGCATCTTTCACACGCACTTGACCTTTGCCGTCATAGCCCATGCGTGCAGTTTTCAAAATGCCAGGCAGCAAAGCTTTCGATAAGGCGTCTTCTAACTGCACAGCAGATTCAATCACTGCATAAGGCGCACAAGGTACACCGCATTTCACAAAGTGCGCTTTTTCTGCAGCACGGTCTTGTGCAATGGCCACCGCTTCTGCGCCGGGCGACACCGGCCTCAATTTAGCCAATTCGCGCAGTGCCGGTGCTGGCACATTTTCAAATTCCGTAGTGATAGCGGCACTGCAAGCCGCCAATTCTTTCAGGCCACTTAGATCGGTGTAGTCTGTTTGAATGTGGCGATGGCTGACGCGGCCAGCAGGACTTTGTGCATCGGGATCGAGCACCGCTGTGAAGTAACCCATAGTTTGCGCAGCGTGCACAAACATGCGG
>Ga0315909_10001619_pt1 | contig 30317 bp, 30 predicted proteins | sample LakEriMetagenome_11_FD_203527 | JGI IMG/M metagenome (GOLD analysis project Ga0315909, IMG submission 203527) | Freshwater fungal communities from buoy surface, Lake Erie, Ohio, United States - Buoy 2 MA125 | ecosystem: Environmental > Aquatic > Freshwater > Lake | place: USA: Lake Erie, Ohio... | reverse complement strand
GCTAAAGACAAAGACCAATTTTATACATCAAAAGAAACTGCAGAATATTGTTTGAAAATTTTTAATGATGTGGTTAAATCACACGTTGAAAATTTAGACGATTACATTTATGTTGAACCTTCAGTAGGAGATGGGAGTTTTTATAATTTTCTTCCTGAAGATAGAAGGATAGGTATTGATATTGAAAGTAAAATTGAGGGAGTTATTATTAGTGATTATTTGAAATGGAACCCCAACGATTTAAATAAAAAATATCTTGTTATTGGGAACCCACCTTTTGGTTTAAGGTCAAACTTAGCATTAAGGTTTCTTAATCATTCTAATTATGCTGATTTTGTTGGATTTATCTTACCACAACTATTCGATAGTGATGGAAAAGGGTCCACAAAATCTAGAGTAAACGGGTTAAATTTAATATACAGTTCAAAAATTAATCCAAATTTTTATTTTCCTGACGGAAAAGAAGTTAAAGTAAATGTAATATTTCAAATATGGTCAAAGAATTATAAAATAGAAAAAGATACTAACACATGTAATCAATTCATTAAGATATATTCATTGTCTGATGGTGGTTCTGTTGCAACAACTAGAAACAAAAATATGATTGATAAGTGTGATATATACTTACCTTTAACCTGTTTTGGTAAGGATAATATGAAAATTTATGATAACTTTGAATCCCTACCTAAAAAGACAGGATACGGTATTGTAATATTAAACGAAAAAGAAAAAATTAGTAATTTATTAAAGGAGACAGATTGGTCTGATGTTTCATTTGTTTCAACAAATGGTGCGTACAATTTAAGATCCGATTTAATAAATAATGTTTTAATCACAAAAGGTTTCATTGACAAATAAAAAACTATGTCAAATCCATTTATAAAAGTAACTTGGGAAGATGTTCCCGAAAATTTTACTTCTGAAAAAATAAAAAGAGTTAAATCTTATTTCCAAGATAAGTATAAAAGTAAAAACGTACAAGTTATTACCAAGAGTTTAACTAATGTCAACAACACACGTTTAGAATCATTAGAGGCTTCAGATAATATCTTAGACCATCAGTACCAAAAGAAATTAATGAAAGACTTCATTAAGGATAATGATATTGATATAAAATGGGAATTAATTGATAGGTTAGACAATAAAGTCAACACACAAATAGATGAACAGAATCAAAACAAAGTTAGATATAATAAATGGTATATTAAAAAAGTTGAATTTTCTAACTTTCTTTCATTTGGTGATAATAATACTATTGATTTTACAGATTTATCTGGCATTACTGTAGTTGAATCCACACCAAAAAACTTTGGAGGTAAATCTACATCAACCGTTGATTTGTTAATGTTTTTATTTTTTAACACAACAACTAAAACAAAAACAAATTCAGAAATTTTTAATAAATTTTCAAATAGTGATGAAGTAAATGTTAGAGGTGAAATCACAATTGACGGGGACGATTATGTTATTGAGAGAAAAGTAGTTAGGAAAAAAACAAAATCTAACGATTATACTGTCACTAATAAATTAGAATTTTATAAGAGAAAAGAAGACGGTACAATTGAAAATTTATCTGGTGAACAGAGAAGAGAAACTGAAACATTTATTGCTTCAGCAATAGGAACAGAAGAAGATTTCTTATCAACCATTTTAACCACTGGTTATAATATGGAAGAGTTAATAGAATCTAAACCAACTGCCAGAGGACAAATACTTACTAAATTTTTAGGATTAGAAAGTTTAAAAATCAAAGAAGAAATTGCAAAAGAATTGTACAATGATTGGAGTAAAAAACTTATTTCCAACAATTACAATATAAAACAATTAGAAATTGATAATAATACTTTTAGTGATAGTATTACAAATTCGAATAGTGAAATTGTAAGATTAAATAAAGAATTAAAAAAATATGAAAAGTCTTTATCTAAATTAGAAAAAGAAAAAGAAGATTCATTATTGTCTCGTTTCAATGAGGTTGATAAAGAATTGGTAAATACAAATCCTACTTTATTGGAAAGAGAAATCAAAGATTTAATCACTCAAAGAAATGGTAGCCAATTAAACGCTGATAATATTGATGTTATAGAACCAACTAAATTTTATGACGAAGAACAACATAAAGAATTAAAAGGTCAGATGGCGAACTTACAAGGCGTTGATATTGCATGTAAGTATGAAAAAGGTGAAAAAGAAAAATTAATCAAACAAATGGAAGAAGGGACCATTTGTCCCACATGTAAAAGGTCGTTAGATGATGTTGACCACACAGATGAAATTGAAAAATTACAAAATGAAATTCAAAATATTGTCCGTGATATGGAATTAAATCAAACTGAATTTGATTCATTAAAAGAACAATCTGAAGAATATGAGAAGTTAAAAACTGAGTTTGATAATTACGAAAGAAATAAACTTAGAAAAGCGAGATACGAATTAGAAGTCGAACAGAAACAATTAGAAATTGATACTAAACAAAGTAGATTAGATAAGTTTGAAGAAAATAAAAAGAAGTTAGAGGAAAATCAAAGAATTGATGCATTAATTATTAAATTAAAAACTCAAATTGAAACTGCAAACGGTGATATTAAACAAACAAATTCCTTAATTGAGAAACATACAAATAACATCTCAAATATGGAAGAAAAAATTAATATTAATAATGAGTTAATCGATAAAATCAAAAAGGAAGAAGAATTATTATCCGTATTCAAAATATACTTAACAATCTACGGTAAAAACGGTATATCAAAGATTATTATGAAAAATATGATACCGTTATTAAATCAAGAATTATACCGTTTATTGGTTGATAGTTGTCATTTTATTTTAGAATTAAATGTAAATGATAAAAATGAAGTTGAGTTCATTATGATTGATACTGAGACCCGTGTGGTGAAACCACTCAATTCGGGGTCTGGATATGAAAGAACAATCTCCTCATTGGCACTTCGTAGTGTACTAACCAAAATATCGTCATTACCTAAACCAAATATAGTGGTTATGGATGAAGTTTTTGGTAAAATTGCAGATGAAAATCTTGATATGGTAGGGGAATTTTTTAAGAAAATCAAAGATTATTTTGAACATATTATAGTTATTTCTCATAATCCATTGATACGTAATTGGTCAGATAATATTATAATGATTAAAAAAGTGGATAACATATCTACGATAGATTTCATAACAACAAAAATTTCTTAGTTTAGAATTAATTTCTTATATTTGTGATATAACTAAATTTATCCCAATGAAACCTAAAGATTATTTGGATTTTGGTCTATTTGCTAAAGACCACGGTGTGAGTTCATTAAACCTACATCACTACAACAAAAGAATTGAAAATAGTTTAACACCCTACATCTTAGAAGAGAGGTCACTGAATGTTACCGTAATGGATGTTTTCTCACGTTTGATGATGGAACGTATTATTTGGGTTGCTGGCGGGGTCGATGACCACATGTCAACCATAGTTCAGGCTCAGTTAATGTTCTTAGATAGTTTAGACCACAACGATATTACCATGCATATCGACAGTCCGGGTGGTTCTGTTAAATCAGGACTTTCTATGGTGGATGTAATGGAATATATTAGTTCAGACATTAGGACTATTAATACGGGTATGGCGGCTTCTATGGGTTCAGTGTTACTTGGAGCAGGAACTAAGGGAAAAAGGGGGTCTTTGAGATTCTCAAGAACCATGTTACACCAATCATCAGGTGGTGCAGTGGGTAACATTCAAGATGCAAGAATTACATTCCTTGAATGGGAAAAAATCAACGATATTTTATTCAAACTCTTAGGTGATTACTGTGGCAAGACCGCAGAACAAGTCAAAAACGACGCCTCAAGGGATTTATGGTTAGACGCCGAAGAAGCTCTTTCTTACGGTATAATTGACGAAATAGTTAAAAAGAAGAAATAAGGTAGTCATTAAAGATTAAATGTCGTTTCTTCATATTTATTATAAAACGTATATATGAAGATTAATAAGACTGACATTTTATTAGTGATTGTTGTTCTTCTTGCGGGATATAGTATCTTTCAAATGAAAGGTATTAAGACCGATGTTGCGGGATATAACGCAAAGATAGATTCAATCCAAAATGAAATCGATTCTGTTGAAATGGTGAATAAAGAAATCACCACTCAAATTTTGACAATCGATAAGGAAATTGACAATATCGATGGTGACATTGATAAAGTAACAAAAAACATAACTATTATTAAAAATCAAACAGATGAAAAAGTTAATGCTGTTAACGAGTTTACTTTTAGTGACCTTGCTAAGTTTTTCTCAGACCGTTACGAAGGACGAGAAATCGGTGGTTCAGGACACGATAGTACCGCTAAAAGTTCCAATCGCTAAATTAGTGATAAAAGACCTTATTAAAGGTGATGACGCAATTGTGGAAGTTAAAGAATTGAATAAAGTAATATCTTTAAAAGATGGTCAGATTTCTTTAATGAAACAAAAAGATACTTTGAAAGACCAAAAGATTTCGAATCTCGAATTAATTATCACTAAGAAAGACCAACAATTTGATTTAGAGAGACAAAAATCTGAAAGTTTATTAAAAGAACTGAAAGGTCAAAGAAGAAAGACATTTCTCTATAAAGTAGGAACGTTTGTTGGTGTTGTTGCAACATCAGCACTTTTGTTAAAGTAAAATGAAAAAATATTTCGAATTAAAAAACATTATAATTGTTATATTGGTAATAATAGCCCTTTTGGAATTTATCAATCCAAAAGGGTTTATGCCAAATAGGACTATCACAGTAACACAAATAGATTCTATACCGTTTCCAGTTTATGATACCATTCCATATGAGGTAGAAGTCGAAGTACCGGTAGAAGTTCCTGTTGAAGTACCTGTGGAAAAATTAGTCGAAGTTCCAGTACAACAATCGGTCGATACTCAGGCAATTGTTAAATTATTTTCAGAGAATAAACAATTTAAAAAAGACGTGATAGAATTACCTGGTAGTATAGGTTCGGTAACGTTATTTGATACAATTTCTAATAATAGAATTATTGGTCGTTCGTTTACAAGTAAGGTAAAACAAAAAGTTATAAAAGACACAATATACACACCACTACCAAGAAAAAATGAATTATATTTTGGTGTTGACACTAGATTTGATAAACCAAATCTTATGCAATTAATTGGTGTTGGATTAATATTAAAAGATAAAGATGATAGACATCTATACAAATTAGGTGTTGGTGTTTCAAATCAAACAGGCCCCGATAGAGTAAACGGTGTATTAGTACCATTTTTAGGTGGTGGCGTTTATTGGAGAGTAAATTTTAAGAAAAAGTAAAACTATAGAGTCATAAATGAATACTTACATTTTATTCATATATGGAGTATTTGATGACCAGCAAGACATTGAATTTTTTTGTTTGGAAGTCATCGGACAATCCGAATCACTAAAATCCTTAAAATATGTGGTCGAAGGTAATAAAAATATAATAATTATTTTTGATACCGATTTAGATCATGGAAAATTGTCTGAAGAAATATACAACCTTTGTATCAACGAAAGTGTAAAATATTATTTTTTAATCAATAGACATTCAATTATCAGTGTTAATGTACCCGACCCCGTAAATGATTTTATATTCAAATCTGATGCACCTGAACACTCTATGTTGAAAATAGAATATAAAAAGAAACCACAAGAATTTTTCAATTTAGATGATGTATTAGATAAATTGAACCAATTGGGTTTAGAAGCTTTAACCCCCGAAGAAAAAAACTTCCTTGACAATTTTGAAAAGTAAAAAAATTTTCGTATTTTTATACATACAACTAAATTTACTACACCAATGAAAAAATCTACAGTAACCAATCCCGAGGAAATCCAACATTACATTAAAGACATCAAAAAAATTCCAGTCATTTCACACGATAGACAGGATGAAATTTTTGAATTACTTAACGACAAATCAATCACAAAACAAGAAAAGAAAAAGTTATATGATGAATTGGTTAAAGGTAATTTAAGATTTGTGATATCTGTTGCAAAAATGTATCAGAACCAAGGACTCAGTATAATGGATTTGATATCTGAGGGTAATATCGGATTAATTAAAGCGGCTGAAAGATTTGACCCAACGAGTGGATTAAAATTTATATCATATGCCGTATGGTGGGTTAGACAATCAATTATGGCATCTCTTAATGACAATGCAAGAACAATTAGACTACCATCTAATTTAGTACAAGAAGCACAAAAATATAAAAAAGACGAAATTGAAGAAGAGGACAATTTCTTTATAAATAATAATGAAGAACCTGTACATAGTAATTTACCATATTGTATCGGTCTTTATAGAGAGATTAATGAAGAAGGGGATCAACTGATTGATATTATACCAAACATGGAGGCAGAAAGACCTGACGCCATTCTTAATTCACCAGAAGAAATTAAAAAGAAAGTAAACCAAATGTTGAGTGTGTTGGATGAGAGGGAGAAAGTAATCATCGAAAGATATTATGGTTTAACAGGTATTGAATCAAACTTAGAAGACTTAGGTGAACAGTTTGGGTGTACCAAAGAACGTATAAGACAATTACGTGATAAGGCGATTAAGAAACTCAGAAACGAAAGTTTTGGTCTCTTAAACTATTTATAATACATGAATAAAAATTGGTTAAAATACTTAGTTGGTGTATCGGCAGTATTGGTTGCCGGATGTGCTGCGTATTTTTCTGTTACAGGATTGGGCGTTTTATTTGCAGGTGCAGCTATTTCAGTTATGGTGATGGCCGGTTCATTAGAATTGGCAAAATTAGTTGCGGCAACTTATTTGAAACAAGAATGGGATTCAATTCAAGGTTTTAATAAATGGTATTTAACTATTTCAGTTGGAACATTAATGTTAATCACATCAGCTGGTATCTTTGGTTATCTTTCAAATGCGTTCCAACAACAAAATTTAGGATTACAAAAAGTAGAAAGAGATATTGCCGTTTATCAAAATCAAATAACAAAAAACGAAAGTGAAATTCAACGTTATACAACACAGTTAAATAATCAACAAAATATTCGTAACTCACAAGAGTCAAATTTATCTAAACAAATTGATAAAGATAAATCAACTGCGAGAGTATCACAAATGATTAGAACTGCGGATAAAGAAATTAGTTCAATATCTAAACGTATAGATGAATTAACAAAACAAAATAACATTGCGTTAGATTCAATCAACGCAATTAAAAACAATAATATAAATTTAGAAAGAGAAGTTGGTGGATTTCGTTTTGTTGCCGAAGCTTTTGGTGTCCAACTTAATACTGTAGTTAAATTTTTTATATTCATAATCGTAATTGTATTCGACCCATTGGCGGTAGCATTAATCATAGCCTTTAATGGTTTACTTATGAACAGAAAAGGTGATGAAAAAGAAGAACCGGTAGTTGAAGCAAAAGATATTGTTGCGGAAGTTTCCCGATTAAGATTAAGTGAAAATGATTTAAAAAAACTTGAAGAAGTTTTGTTAAACCCACCACCACCTAACGACAAGTTAAAAGAAGCGTCAGAGAAGTACAAACAAGAGATTGAAAAGAAAAAACCATTTGAAGAAATGTTAATTAAAGAGGAGTTACCCACACCAACCTCATTACCAACAGAAACCCCTACACCTACAGAAACACCAACTCCTACACCAACACCAACAGAAAGTGGTACTCCAACCCCTACACCGACATATCTTGACAAAATTGATATAGTAGCAAAAGAAAACAATTTTTTTAACTTCCCTGCAGAGGGTTACACTGACGGATTGATAGATGAAAATTCTTCCACCATAGAACCATCTGAAGAAGATGAGATGGAAAATTTTTCTACTATAGAACCAAATTCTGAGAATATTTTCCAAAATGAGGATTACGATGGTCAGTTTAACGATTGGGAAAATGAAACAATTTCCGAACCATTTTTAACTGAGAATGAAGTAAATGAAATCTTAAACGAAGTTCAAACTGAAACATTTAGTGAAGAACCTACCACGTTAAACAACACATCTTCAGAAGAAGATGAAAAAAAAAATTTAATAGAGTTCCAACAACCAATGTTGGATTCGGAAATTTCGGAGGTTTTAGAAACAGAGGAAACGTCAGAATCAACAGATTATAGTACACAATCTCAAACTGAAGATTTATATTGGGAAAAGGATGATACGAATCCAAATCAAATAATATATGATTTGGAAAATAATAAAGTAATAATACCAACATCTGAGGAGGAAATTATAGTTTCTCCTACACCGACACCTACACCATTAAAGGTAATATCGAGAAATGTTAGTACAAGACGTAGAAAATTTAGATAAGAAAAAATTGAATGTAGTTAGAAAAAAATCTAAAAAAACTCAAATTTTTCTATATGACACACAAAGACGATTAGATGATTTTATAAGTAAAATAAAGCACAGAAGAAATGGGGAATACGACGATGTTCCCCATTTTGTTGTTTCTAAATTAGGTATGGTATACCAACTATTTGACACTAACCATAGTTCAAATACCTTTAATGACCCCAAAATCAGTAAAAAACAAATTAAAGTTGCAATTGAAAACTTGGGTTGGTTGAATAAAAATACAATTACCGGTGTCCTTAATAATTGGATTGGTGATCCCTATAGGTCCGAACCATATGTCAGAAATTGGAGAAACTACTATTTTTGGGATTCTTATACTGAGAGTCAAATGAATGTTCTGGCCGATTTATGTGAGGATTTGTGTGACAAACATGGTATTTTCAAGCAAATAGTCCCATCACAAGGTTACATAGAAAAGGCGTCTAATTTCCACGGGATTGTATGTAAATCCAACTTTTCAAGTATTTATACAGATATAAACCCTTCGTTTAATTTTAGAATATTTTTTAACAATGCAAAAGAAAGAAATAACGGGATATGATGAAACAAAAAAGATGTTAAACACATTAAGAAAACTTAATGAAAACAAGACATCTAATAGTGTAATCAGAGAACAACAAGAAATACCACAACAAGTAGAACCTGAACAGACACAAAAACAAGATAGTGATTTTATAATCATTAACGATGTGGAGGTTAAAATGTTGTCAACCGATGAAATGGATATGGAATTGAAAGATGACCAAAAAGAAACTATTTCAAATCTTATAGACAATTTCAGACAACAAGTTTCACAAATTGTAGATTTTGATCCAGGTATGACAATCAATCAAAAACAGATAAGATTAGATGGGGTTTTAACAGATGAAGACATAAGTTTTGTTTTAATTGCAGGTGAAGAAAGTGGTGTTTATATAAATGCGGATATGTTGAAGTTAGAAACTGAAGTAGGTAACGCATTAGAAAAATTGGTGAAATTCGAAGAGACATTCAAAACAAGCATGGAACCATTAATTACACAAAGAAATAATAATTAACAATGGCACTTACTGACCAAGATAAAAAAGAAATAGAAAGAATAGCCAAGAAGGAAATAAAAGACTTCATGGATACAACAAACGCACATAAAATTGTTGTTAAAATTATTCAAGATGAGTTGGGAACAAGAAAAATTGATGACAAAATTGTTGATTTATCGACTAAGGTTGTTGTAGAATTATTTAAAACATTATGGCAAAGAAAGTCATTCTGGGAAGGTGCATTAAAGACTGTTAAGTAATGAAGTACTTAAAACCAAATTTTAATGAGGAATGGATGGAGGCTTTACGATACCGTGAATTTGAAAAAATGGGTAGAGAAGGTTGGTTAGAAGTTGCAAATAAAAATTTTGATATTACAAATTTCGAAAAAATTAAGGATATACTTAACAATGTGGATTTAGATTATGAATCACTTGATGAGGATAAAAGAAAAAGATTTGAAAGTGCATTTGATAAGGGTGAAATAGAGATACCAATTGCGGTTAGATTTAGTGAAAATGATTATGATTTATTAGGTGGAAATACAAGATTAGCGGGATTAGTTAGTAAAGGTATGAATCCAAAAATATGGGTAGTCGATTTAACAAAAAAAGAAGAGATGACCGAAAAATGGTCCCAAAAATATAAAGACTCAATTGATTGTAGTAATCCAAAAGGATTCAGTCAAAGAGCACATTGTCAAGGTAAAAAGAAAAAAATGAACGAAACTGAAATATTAAAAGGTGGTTTGGCCGATAATAAAACGTTGGTTCAAATGGCAAAAAAACATGATGCAAAAGGATATTATCATATTCAGGATATGGTAAAATCATTAAAAAAGCAATTAGAAATGGGTATGAAAGTCGAAATGGAACATACAGATAGTAAGGAGAAAGCTCACGAAATAGCTATGGACCATTTATGGGAAGACCCATCTTACTATACGAAATTGAAAAAAGTAGAAGCAAAAGAAACCGATTCAAGTTCATCTGGAGCCTATTCGGCACCTTTGTTTGGTAAAGCAAGTACAATTAAAAGACCAATATCAAAAATACCAAATATGGATTTAACTGAAGATGAAGAGGTTGGTGAAGCAACACTATCATCTTCTTCAGGTGCATTTGATGTTCCTGCTTTTGGAAAAACAACAAAAGGAGGACGTAAAAACCCACTAAAGATTGACGGTAAGAAAAGTGAATATCAAGGTAGGGCGGTAAAGGATAAGAACTTTCCAAAATGGGGAGGACCGGATGCGGTATTTGTTAAAGTAAAAGAGAAATGTAAGAAGTTTCCTTATTGTAATCAGGGTAACACAGGGGCAATTGAGTTTATTAAGGAAGACCGTGATATACAAGAGGCCATCGAGTATACATCAAAAAAATACGGAATTTCACGTGATAAGGTGGAAGAAATCGTATTAAATGAGATTAAACAGATATTTATTTAAATATGAAAATAAGTGAATTAAAACAAATTATTGAATCAGCAGTTTCTGAAGAAGTTAAAAAAACTATTATGGAACAAGTTGAGGAAGGTAAAATGGAAAAATACCACATCAAATGTGAAGGTGTTCCTTTAGCTACATTTGAGACAGAAAAAGAAGCACAAGATGCATTACCTGATTATAAAGAAAAACATCCAGGTAAAGAATTAATCATCGAAAAGGGAGTTTATGAATCACATGACGATATGATGAATAAACTTGATGAGATGAATGACCAATTAGAAGAAACTGAAAATATGGAAAATACTGAAAAACAACCAATGGAAGGTAATGAGTTCTCAGGAGCTCTTAAAGCTGCTAGAGAAGCTGGTGAAAAAACATTCACTGTTGATGGTAAAGAATATGATGTAGAAGAATGTTGGTCTAAACAAATGGAGGAGGAAGAAGAATGTGATGAATGTGGTGGTTCTTATATGGAAGAAGAAAAGAAAACATGTGAAAAATGTGGTAAAGAAATATGTGAGTGTGGTACGATGATGAATGAATCAAAAAAGAAAGTTTTACGTTTGACTGAAAGTGAGTTGACACAACTAATTGTTAAAATGGTAAATGAATCTGTACCGGGTCTTAAAGCATATGAAAGTGCACATAAAGATAGTGGTAAAGAAAACAAATCTAATTTATCAGACGTTGACCAAAAGATAAAAAAGTCTATGACATTTGAAGGTAATGACAATCCTGAATTTCCAAAACAAATTGGTAAGGGTGAGAAAGTTGCTAGACAAAATACAAAAGAACAAGATGAAGAAGTTGCAAAGAATTTTGCTGGACTTCAAAATTTAGAATATGATATTGAACCATCTGAACAATTTAAGAAAAGATTGAAAATGGCAATCGAAGGAGATAAACTAATGGGTAACAATTCAGAAGATGTTGCTAACGTAGTTCCTTCCGAAGTTGCTGTTGAGAAGATGGAAAAACAAATGAAAGATAGAGAAAAGGATAAGGAAGAAAGAAAAATATACGATAAAGAAGCCGTTCCTGTTACAACAGTAAATGAATCTAAAGTTAGTTTCTCAAACGTTCTAAACGAAGAAATTGAGAAAATGAAAAAGATTTCATCTTACAATAAGAAAACTCAGTAATACCTTCTTTTTGTTTTCTTTTCTCCTTATATTATTAATATATAATGAGTTATGGAAAATAGAGAAGGATATTTGGAATTCATTACATCCGAAAATTACAAGCAACAAATCGATGTTTGGTTCAGGGCATACAACATATGTCGTGAAAAGACAGAGCTTTTCCATGACTTTTTGGTTTCATTACATGATTTAATATCGGAGACTTATTTAGGTGTTGATGTTATTAATACCGAAAAAGACCAAAGAAGTCATTTCACTTGGTGTTGGGATAAGGTGATTGAAAATTTTAATCAAGAAAAAATATTTTTTAGGGAGAGAGGAAATGCCTACGAATACTTTTGGAATTTCTTTTTAGAGGCTTTTTACTACTCACAATTAGATGGTAATATAATGAGAATAAGAGAATACTTTTATATTTTATTCGATTTTAACCATAGAAAAACAAGGTCGGAGTTAGATATGTTGACCGAAATTTATAAATTATTAGACCAAAACTTGAAAAAGTAAAATTTTTTCCATATATTCGTATTAAAAACCGAAATAAATTATGGAAACCTTAGCAAAAATCAAGGAACTTGTTGAGAAAATGTCGGTGGACACTCAAAAGGTTTATGAGAAAGGTAATCGTAGTGCTTCAATCAGAGCGAGAAAATACGCACAGGAAATTAAACAATTGATTGGAGTTTACCGTAAAGAAATCCTTGAAGAAATGAAAAAACATGATGGAACAGATTAAACTATTTTTATTTGTATTGAGCTTAATTTATACTCTAAGATTTGTATTTGAGTTTGTTTTTAAACTAACACAAGAGAATCCGGAACCATTAGTAGTTAAAGAATTGGAGAAAGTGTTTCTATATCTTAGTTCGGCATATATAATAACCTATATTTTAATTTGATACTGTGTTTGATAACATAAAAAATTTAAGACCACATTTTCACTCTTTGAGAGAAATACAAGACAATGTTAGTTTAGATATAAAACTACCATTGTCATGGAAGTTTGATGAGGTTGTGAAACCATACAGTTCAATCGCAGTCAAAGTTCAAGATAAAAATGAAAAATTCAATTTAATATCATTAATTGCACAGGCAACACAAAATGGATATGATGTTGTATTTGCGTGTGCAAATGAGATTGTAAATAAAAATAAAGAAGAGGAAGAAAAACAAAGATTATTCCAAGAAAAAGTTAAAGAGTTACAACTCTTATTTCAAAATGAATCTCTCGAAAAATTAAAAGATATCAATTTAATTAAGAACAATGGACAAGAGATTACAACAAGCGAAGGAATGGTTGGAGAAGGAGATGGAGAGGGACATTACGGAGATACAGACACACAAGAGTCAGATGATTAAAGAAATTAAATCATTAGATAAAACCGAAATGTTTAAACCAAAACCAAAAAATAAAATATCTATAATAAGTAAAATATTAAAGATATTAGGATATGGAAAAAAAAGGTGACTTATTAAATCAATTAGCTATTATATCTGACTTATTAGAAAAATTGAATGCTGAAACTGAAACTAGAACGATAATTTTAGAATTATCTGAACAGGATTTTATGAAAACATTTGAAAATATTCAAAAGAAGTATGGTAGAAAAATGGAAAAACCGGAAAATACATTCACAATTAATATTGGTACTGTAGATATAATTTTTAATACGAGTAATGTCTAAATAAATCGTTTTTATTAAAACCTTTAGATTCAAGTAATTTATATAAAAGTCTTCTTTGATGAGTGGTTATATCTTTCACAAAAAAGAAATTACCTCTTTTTTTAATTAATAAATCTTCTCTCAGCAACTCTAATAATCTTAAAGCATCATTTTTGTTTTTATTACCAAATAGTCTAACGTCATTTTCAATTTGAACAAATAAATTTTTATTTAATGTGAAAATTTGTGCAACATCATTAATTGTCATGATATAATCTAAAACCTGATTATATCTAATTCTTTTTTTTGTGTTATAATCGTATACCAATTCCTCTTTCCAATACGGTATTATCTCTTTAATTCTATATTTGTCATTCTCAATTTTAGCTTTTTGATTTCTACCTAAACTATCTTTTACCCAAATATCAGTTGCCCATCTATTATTGGGAAATATTAAAGCTAATTCATATATTAAATCTTTGTTTTTTCTTGAACCCGTTTGTTGTTTGGTAAATCTCGGTTTCAATTGAGTTCTAAATTCCCTCCAATATTCATATACGGTCGTTCTCTTCATACAACTGTATAAAACACGAACTCTCTTTTTATTACAAAAAAGAACAATAGAATACTTTTTTTCTTTTTTCATATAAATTTTGAAATCAAAGTAATTAAACCGTAACCACCAAGTAATGACCATATTACTGCAAACCATATTATACCCTTACTTACAAACTCACCTGATTTAATTAATTCTTCTTTAATCTCTTTTTTTTCTTTACAATTTGAACATGCCATATTAAAATATATCGATTTAATTTCTTTTTTTCAAATATTTTGGTTATATTTTATAATAAATAATAATGTTTAATGATAAGTTATATTGGAGGTAAGGCTCGTATTGGTAAATGGATAGTTCCTCATATACCAAAAGATATTGAAACATATGTAGAAGGATTTTCTGGTATGTTTTGGGTGTTCTTTAATATGGATTTAAAAAAATATCCTAATTTAAAGACAGTTGTTTATAACGATTATAACGGATTAAATTCTAATCTGATGAAATGGGCTAAACAATATGATGTTTTACATGAGGCATTATCCCATTACCCATGTCAACAATTAAATGTTGTAGATACACCACCTGAATTTGAAGAAATGTTTAATCAATATCAGAAAGAGGTGTTTAGTGATGAATTGGTTATTACTGACGAAAATAGTTTAGAAATTGCATGTAAATATGTTTACGTTTTGACACAAGTTTTTTCCGGTTCGAAACCTGAAACTGCATCTTATATGGATTATAAAGGAAAATATAGATGTAAGGTTTTAATTTTCATGGACAAATTGAAACACCCAAAATATCGTGAACATTTTGATAAAATAACGTTTGTTGAAAATATGGATTTTCAAGAAGTTGTTGAAAAGTATGACTCACCAACAACATATTACTATATGGACCCACCATATTGGAAAACTGAAAATTATTATTCAAATCATATTTTTACAATCGATACACACAAAAGATTGGCCGATTGTTTAAAAACCATTAAAGGTAAATTTAGTTTATCTTATTATGAATTCCCACAACTTTTAGAATGGTTTCCAAAAGAACAATATAAATGGTCGGAAAAAAGTTTTAAAAAGGCGGCGGCAGCAAAAAAAGACGGTACTCAAAATGAAGGAATTGAAGTACTAATAATGAATTACTAATAATATTTATAAAAATTATGGAAAACATTTGGTATGTGGTAAAAGTTTTACCCGGTAAAGAAAGAAGTTTAGCTGAACAGTTTAATAAAGAAATTTCATTAGGTAAAATAAACAATATTGTAAGATTTATTTGTCCTACAGAAAAAGAATTTGTTTTAGTCAAAAACAAAAAAGTAATAAGAGAAAAAGTTTTATATAGTGGTTATTTGTATTTTGAAGCACCAAAAAGATTGGTAGAAGAAGAATTAAAAGTAATATCAACCATACCTAACATTATGGGTATGATGGGAGATAGGATGCCTTTGTTATTAAAAGAAACGGATGTACGTCGAATTTTAAAAGACGATACTTTAGAGGAACATATTGAGAGTAAAAAATTAAAATTTGACTCAGGTGAAACAATTATAGTTTCAGATGGACCTTTTAATGATTTTAATGGTGTTATTAAAGAAATCAAAGGTGAGAAGGTTGATGTTGAAATTAAAATTTTTGGTAGAAATACATTAGTTTCGTTACATTTGGATCAAATAAGAAAACCTTAATGGGAAAATTATCTCCAGAAGTTTTGATGTACATTCAGTCGGTAAAACATTATTTTCAAAATAATCAAGAAGCACATGATTATTTTTTGGGAAATGTCGACGAAGAAATATTTTACAAACACCTTTCAGAAATTTCACAAATCAATTTTGAAAAAAACGGTGAAGTAATGTTAAATAAAGAACAATTTGAATCATTAAGAAAAACTATGAGTGATTTAAAAAGTGAATCTAATAAAAAACCTTTTGTTAGACCTGAGGAAAATATCGACATTACTGTTGAAGAAAATCCAAATATTTTTATTGAATATCCAAATTTTGGAAAGATTTGTTTGAATTAATTTCATTTATAAAATTATTTTACTTATTTTTATTTATGGAAAAAAAACTAACACTTGACTATCCTTTATATGATAGTGTATATGGAAATGAAATACCTACTGAACAATATTATTTAATTTCTTTTGGTAGACTACCTTCGAAATTTACTGATAGTAAAATTGTTTACAATCCATTAGTAATATCTGAAATATTAAAATTAGGATTTGATGAAGATTTAAGAATTTTAACAAATAATAAAAGATACGATTCACACTCACAATCTTTATTTGTCAATCAAAAAAAGAAAATTTTCATTAGGTCAGTTACATCCACAGAAAAATCAACATTAGGGAATATACAATTGGAATTTACTTATGATATTGTAAATGGTGAATTAAAAGACCAATTCGATTTAAAGTCCCTTAAAAAATATGAAACTAAAAAGAAAAAGGCTAACATACACTTAGTCAAAAGTGATATGGGACATTTAGACACCGAAGATTATGATTTAATGGTACCGCCAGTTGATTTAGATTTGAATTACGGAAAAGAATTCAAAAAAATACATAAAGTAATAATTGAAAGATTAAATAAATCACACGATAAAGGAATTATATTACTTCACGGTGACCCTGGTACTGGTAAAACTTCTTATATTAAACATTTAACAAGTTTAGTAAAAGAAAAGGATATATTATTTATTCCACCATCAATGGCTGAAATGTTATCTGAACCAACAATCATCCCTTTTTTGATGGATCACAAAAATTCAATTTTAATTATTGAAGATGCTGAACGTGTAATTTCAGATAGAGAAGGTAATGGATCACCTGCGGGTGTTTCAAACATATTAAACTTAACTGATGGTATTTTGGGTGATTGTTTAAACATTCAAGTTATTGCAACCTTTAACATGAAGAGAGAAAAAATAGATCAAGCTCTATTACGTAAAGGAAGACTAATTGCTGAACATAAATTTGAAAAATTATCAGTTGATGACACCAATACACTTTTAAAATCTTTAAAAAAAGATTATGTTGTTGAGGAAGGTATGGTATTGGCGGATATTTATAACATAGACACTGAAGTGTTTAAAACAATAAATCGAGGAAATAAAATAGGATTTTAAAAAAAATGGAAAACGCAGTAGGATTACAAGTAAAACAATTACAATCACAAAACCAAAGATTATTAGTAGATTTTTGGGCACCATGGTGTGGACCATGTAAAGCATTGATGCCAAGATTAGAAGCATTAGAGAGCAAATACCCACATGTTAGATTTTTAAAAGTTAATGTAGATGAAAATCAGGAATATGTTGCTGAATTAGGGATTACAACCGTACCTACCATTATCGTTTATGATGGTCAAACAGTGGTAAGTAAATCAATCGGTGCCAATGTTGATAGTGTTTACACTAAAATTTTAGATAGTTTAACTTAGTATGTCGGTTAATGTAATTCTATTCACGTTAAATAATTGTATACATTGTAAATCCCTTAAAAAAAGACTTAAACTTGAGTCAATTGATTTTCATGAAATAGAAATAAATGATAATCAAAAAATATGGGATGAAGTTGTAAATCAAACAGGACACAACTCATTACCAACAATTTTTATACGTAAAAACAATTCAGATACAGGACCGGTTTATGTTGCCGGTGTGGATTTTATGAGTGATGATGAAGGGTTAAATATAATTAAACAACACGTTTAGAAAAAAAAAGGGAATAAAATCCCTTTTTTTTATGCTCATAAGTGGAATAAAAGTATTTATGTAAAAGACTTTACATAAAATGGCATTACAACAGATAAATTGGGACCAAATTAATAGTGAATATGTCCCTTCAGGGTCCGCTGTCAGTCTTGGTTCTTCTTCAACTCCGTTGACCGCCGTATATACCGATAGCTTAATAGTAAATGGTGTAAACGTATCAGGTAGTGGTAGTGGAACATCGGGTTCATCGGGTAGTTCTGGCACATCAGGAGCTACAGGTGCTGCGGGTTCTTCAGGTTCATCAGGTACCTCTGGCGGTTCAGGTTCATCAGGTACATCAGGAACTTCCGGTACATCAGGTATTTCAGGAACGTCAGGTACATCAGGTTCATCTGGTGTTAATGGTACTTCAGGTACATCAGGTTCATCTGGTGTCAATGGTACATCAGGAACATCGGGTTCTAGCGGTCAATCAGGTTCCTCAGGTTCATCTGGTACATCAGGTGCGAGAGGTTCTTCAGGTACATCAGGTACGTCAGGTGCAATTTATTTAACAACATCAAATACCACATTAACTGATATTGATGAATTAACATCAACAACACAAACAATTTTTGTTGATACACAATTATCATATTCAGTTGGACAGTTAATAGTTGTTGCATATGATGTAAACAACTTTTTAATTGGTCGTGTTGTATCATATAGTAGTGTAAGTGGTCAGTTAGTTTTCACAGTTATAAGTGTATCAGGTGCAAGTTCACACAACGATTGGACTGTAAATTTATATGCGTCAGGTACAAGTGGTGGTGCAGGTGTTTCGTCAATCACAGTTGCGGATGGTTCTACCACCATAAACAACGTAGATAAAATTATATTTTCTGGTGCAACCATTTCTGATTTAGGAAGTGGTGATGTGAGAGTTACTATTGTTGGTGGAGGTGGAGGTTCAGGAAGTTCAGGAACATCAGGTTCATCAGGTTCATCTGGTGTTAATGGTACATCAGGAACTTCAGGTTCTAGTGGTTCTTCAGGAACATCTTCTTCAATATATGTAAAACAACAAGGTGGTTCACCAATTAACAATATTTCAGGTATCACTTTTAGTGGTGCAACTGTTGTTGATAATGGTGGTGGAAATGTTACAGTACAAATAACAGGAGGTGGAGGTTCAGGTAGTGCAGGATATCAAGGACATTTGGCTATTTGGAAATTCAATTCAAGTACAAATACAAATGTTGCACCATCAAACGGATATTTCAAAGTTGATAGTGCGTCTTGGGGAACGACAACAAACAGTATTGCTTTTAGTAATTATAGTTTTTCACCAAGTGTAGATTTTTCTTCATACTTAGATAGTTTAAGTGAAGGTTCAATATTAAAATTAATTAAGTCAACCGATTCTTCAGTTTATAAAATATTACAGATTACATCCACAACACCTTATGAAGTAGGTTATGAAAAATTTGTGGTATCACAAATTGCGGTTAATGGTGTTGACCCTTCTGATGATGATGAATTTTTATTAATTACAATGGGTGAACACGGTATTGCCGGTTCATCAGGTACAAGTGGAACAAGTGGTAATGACGGTTCTTCAGGTACATCAGGTGTTAATGGAACAAGCGGTACTTCAGGTACCTCTGGTTCAAACGGTTCTTCAGGAACTTCAGGTTCTAGTGGGTCATCAGGTTCAAACGGTTCTTCAGGTTCTTCGGGTATAAGTGGTGTTGATGGTTCGTCTGGTACATCAGGTACTTCAGGTGTAAACGGTACATCAGGTACTTCGGGTATAAACGGTACAAGTGGTACATCGGGCACAAGTGGTAGTAATGGTTCATCAGGAACAGCCGGTACGTCAGGTACTTCAGGAACATCTCCACTTTATGTTGATGCAACTGTAAAATCATATCAAGTTGTATTAAATATGACAGGAGGTTCCTTAGACCCAACAACACCAATTGCAAGTGTATTAGGTCCTAATGGTGAAAATAAAGCAACATTAGAATCTGATGGATGGTCTTTTACAATACCTGCATTAAATAGATTACAAGTTGGTAGACCAAGCGGTTTACAATCACAACCTATTGTGAATATAATGACACATGGTGTTAATGGTGGAGAAGTTCTATCCAAATCACCAAATGGTACAACTACTGCTCAACATAGTGTTTTCCAACAATATTCGGGTGGTAATTGGACAGGTATGGTGATTTATTCAATAACATCAACAAATACAGGTGCTGCCGGTTCGGGTAGTACTAATGTAATAATAACATTTGGTATAACAACTTAACATAGAGAACAAAAATGGCATTAGAGGCTCCTGATAAACTGATAATTGGTAGTATTAATTTTGGTGGAATAGTTCCAAATGAAACGTATTCTTCAGGTGATTCATATAATGGAGTGTATATGTCCTTTATATGTGATTTCACTATAATACCTCAACAAGGTGCATATCCAGATTCAAATCTTAATTTAAATTTATATAACGCAAATGACATACTAGTCGGTATGAAATTTGCATTACCATCATCAAAAATATATGATGTAATTGGTGTAACAGGTAATACCGATACTAGTGTAACAATAGAATTAAGAGACACTAATTTAAGAGAATATATTAATTCTAATTATGACCCACCAAATAACTTCCCTGAAGAAAACCAATATGGTATTTTTTATGAAGTTGTAGATGGTGCAGCAAAATTAGGAAACCTCCAACAAAATGAAGGTGCATTTACAAACTTAGGTTATTGGATTGATGATATTATCGGTAACACAATTACCGAGTTGGCTGATTTTCAGGCGGCAAGTTCGTTATTCCAACAAACAGGTTCTTTTTATGCAACAACAAATGACCTTCAAATAACAGGTTCATTAATCGTTGATGGTACAATAACAGCAACACAATATAATGTTACAATTGTATCGTCATCAATTTTATACACATCGGGTTCAACGAAGTTTGGTGACACATCAGACGACACACATCAATTTACTGGCTCAGTATTCGTTAGTGGGTCGGTTAATATAACAAGTGGTAGTTTGGTTATAGATGGTGTTCCATTCTCAGCCATGACATCTGGAACAAGTGGTACATCAGGTACGTCAGGCTCTAGTGGTTCTTCAGGAACGTCTGGTACTAGCGGTACATCAGGTTCTTCTGGCGTAAGTGGTGTTGATGGAACTTCAGGTACATCGGGTTCGGCTGGTACATCTGGTACATCTGGAACTAGCGGTTCTTCTGGTACAAGTGGTTCTTCTGGTACAAGTGGAACATCCGGTACTTCTGGTTCTAGCGGTTCTTCGGGTACCTCAGGAACATCAGGTTCTAGTGGAACTTCAGGTACATCAGGAAGTTCGGGTACAAGTGGTACATCCGGTACTTCAGGTAGTTCAGGAACTAGTGGTACTTCAGGAACAAGCGGTTCATCAGGAAGTTCAGGAACATCAGGTTCAAGTGGCACGTCTGGTACTAGTGGTTCATCAGGTACTTCAGGTTCGTCAGGAACCTCAGGTAGTTCAGGTACAAGTGGAACAAGTGGTACATCAGGTACATCTGGTTCTTCAGGGACTAGCGGTACAAGTGGTAGTAGTGGAACTAGTGGAAGTTCGGGCACTTCGGGTTCCTCAGGAACATCAGGAACATCAGGAAGTTCTGGTACATCAGGTTCAAGTGGTACATCAGGAAGTTCTGGTACATCAGGTACTTCGGGTTCTAGTGGAACATCAGGTTCTTCTGGTACAAGTGGTTCATCAGGTACTTCAGGTAGTTCAGGAACATCAGGTTCAAGCGGCACGTCTGGTACTAGTGGTTCAAGTGGTACGTCTGGTACAAGTGGTGTAGATGGTGCGTCAGGTACATCAGGAACTAGTGGTACTTCAGGTACATCTGGTTCTTCAGGAACTAGCGGTAGTTCAGGAACAAGTGGTGATAGTTTATTTGCTCAGACAGGATCATTTTGGGCAACAACAAACGACATTCAAATAACAGGTTCGTTAAGTGTCTCTTCACAATTAGGTGTAAGTGATGCTAACATACTTTTAACAGATAGTGGTTCACTTATTTTAACAAGTGGATCAAATATATATGTAGAGAATGGTGGTTTTATAACCGCTGCTTTCTTTGGTGACGGTGCTGGTTTATATAATATTCCGGCAAGTGGTGTTACAGGTTTACAACTAGACAGAATTGTAAGTGGTGCATATAGTGCATCTCTTGAAGGTGGTAAGTTAGGTATCAATACCGATGTGGTAATTGATGGGACCCTTACAGCTAGAGAGTTACATATCGATTATGTATCATCTTCAGTTCTTTATCAATCGGGTTCTACTAAATTTGGTGACACACAAGATGACACTCATCAGTTCACAGGTTCAGTATATATTACAGGTTCAAGATTAGAAATTAGTGGTGGTGATTTAATCATCAACGGAACTTCATATAATGCGGCGACGTCTGGTACATCAGGTACTAGTGGTACATCCGGTACATCAGGTTCGAGTGGAACATCTGGTACTTCAGGTAGTAGTGGAACATCAGGTTCTTCTGGTACATCAGGTACAAGTGGTTCTAGTGGAACTAGTGGAAGTTCTGGAACATCAGGTACAAGTGGTTCTTCTGGTACGAGTGGTTCTTCTGGTACATCAGGAACAAGTGGTAGTTCAGGTTCTTCGGGTATATCGGGAGGTCAAAACTATTTCTTCAACTATTCTATTTCAGGACAAACGGGTGGTTATCATGAATTAGGTCAATTAACAACAACCGCAGGTCAAACAATCATTACACAATCATTAACGGCAAATCAACAAAATGTTTTAGTTAATGGTGGTTTCATTACAAATGTAGGTGATCCAGGTGCATTGGTTGTACCAAACGGTTTATGGCACGGATATCTATATGCATCTAAAAATGCAGAAAATGATGTCGTTTATTTGTACTATACGGTTAGTAAATATACTACTGGTGGTACTGAAACATTATTATTCACATCAGATACAACATTAATTGGTTGGGATACGAATAACACTAATCCCGTTGAAATTAAACTTAATGCTCTTGCTACAACCCAAGTATTGGATGTTACAGATAGGATTGTTGTAAAGGTATATGCAAATAATAATGACAATGCCAATAGAACAATTAAATTATACACCGAAGGAACTGCACATTATTCATATATTGTAACAACATTAGGTGCTCAATCAGGTTCTTCAGGTACATCAGGAACATCTGGTAGTAGTGGTACATCAGGAACATCTGGTTCAAGTGGTACTTCAGGTAGTAGTGGAACTTCAGGTTCTTCTGGTACAAGTGGTACTTCGGGTAGTTCAGGAACGTCTGGTTCATCTGGTACTAGTGGTTCTTCAGGTACATCAGGTGATAGTTTATTTGCGTTAACAGGTTCAGTATGGGAAACATCATATAATGTAAACTTTAATGGACCAATGACAGCATCGGTGATTTCATCATCGTTTGTTGGTGATGGTTCAGGTATATATGGTATACCGGCAAGTGGTGTTACAGGTCTTGAGTTAGATAAAATAGTAAGTGGGTCATATAGTGCGTCTTTATCGGACGGAAACTTAAGAGTTAACACTGATTTATATGTTGATGGTACAATAACTGCAAGAGAATTACATATAGATTATGTATCATCATCAGTACTTTATCAAAGTGGTAGTACCAAATTTGGTGATACTTTAGATGATACACATCAGTTTACGGGTTCAGTTTATATTACAGGTTCGGTATTAGAGATTTCTGGTGGTGATTTAATTATCAACGGAACTTCATATAGTGCAGCAACATCCGGTACTAGTGGAACTTCCGGATCAAGTGGTACTTCAGGTTCTAGTGGAACATCAGGTACATCTGGTTCATCTGGTACATCAGGTTCTTCTGGTTCTTCAGGTTCTTCAGGTACTTCAGGTTCTAGTGGAACATCAGGCACATCAGGTTCTAGTGGGACATCTGGTACTAGTGGTTCTTCAGGAACTTCAGGTACATCAGGTACAAGCGGTACTAGTGGTTCATCAGGAACATCAGGAAGTTCTGGTACATCAGGTTCTTCAGGTACTTCAGGTTCTAGTGGAACATCAGGTACATCTGGTTCTTCAGGTACTTCAGGTTCTAGTGGAACATCAGGTACAAGTGGTTCTTCAGGTACTTCAGGTGATAGTTTATTTGCTCAGACAGGTTCGTTTTGGGCTACAACAAATGATATTCAAATAACTGGTTCGTTAAGTGTCTCTTCACAACTTGGTGTTAGTGATGCTAATATTGTTTTAACGGACAGTGGTTCATTAATATTAACGAGCGGTTCAAACATTTATATTGAAAATGGTGGATTTATTACCGCAGCTTTCTTCGGAGATGGTGCAGGTCTATATAATATTCCGGCAAGTGGTGTTACAGGTCTTCAATTAGATAAAATTGCTAGCGGTAGTGCAACCGCTTCTATTAATGAAAATGGTTTACAAATAAATGTTGATACGTCAATAACAGGTAACTTAATTGTTGATGGAACTATCACAGCTAAAGAATTATATATTGATTTCGTTACTTCTTCTGTTTTATATCAAAGTGGAAGTACGAAATTTGGTGATACACAAGATGACACTCATTCATTTACAGGTAGTGTAGATATCACAGGTTCATTGAATGTTTCAAATGGTATTACAGGTTCATTGGAAGGTACAGCATCTTATGCAATATATGCACTAAATGCGGTAATTGTATCGGGTGCAAACATTCAACAATCATTTAATAATCAAAGTACATGGTCTTTCTTCCATAATTTACATGAGAAATACCCTGTAATAAATGTATTCGATAGTAATGATAACATTGTTATTCCTAGTGAAGTACATGTTATTGACCAAGATAATTTAGAAGTCTATTTTAATTCACCTCAATCAGGTAGAGTAGTTGCAACTGTGGGTGGTGCAGGTACTTCAGGTACTAGTGGTAGTTCAGGTAGTAGTGGAACTTCAGGTAGTAGTGGAACAAGCGGTTCATCTGGCACATCAGGTACTAGTGGTTCTTCTGGCACATCAGGAACAAGTGGAAGTTCTGGTACATCAGGTTCTAGTGGAACTAGTGGTTCTTCGGGAACTAGTGGTACATCAGGAAGTTCCGGTACATCAGGTTCAAGTGGAACATCTGGTACATCAGGAACAAGTGGTGTGGACGGTGCAAGTGGAACATCAGGAACTTCAGGTAGTAGTGGAACTTCTGGAACATCAGGAACTAGTGGTAGTTCTGGTACGTCAGGTTCTTCAGGTACATCAGGTTCTTCAGGAACATCTGGTACAAGTGGAAGTTCTGGTACTTCAGGTTCTAGTGGGACATCAGGTAGTTCAGGTACATCAGGAACCAGCGGTTCATCTGGTACTAGTGGTTCTTCAGGTTCTAGTGGAGATAGTTTATTTGCACAAACTGGCTCAGTATGGGCAACCACCAATAATGTACAAATCACAGGTTCACTAACAGTTACATCTGAGTTCGGTGTAGTTGATTCAAACTTAATTGCAACTGATAGTTCATCAGTTTATTTAACAAGTGGTTCAAACTTATATGTTACCGATGGTGATGTTGATTTAACTAATAGTGATTTAGTAATTAATACAGGCAACTTAACAGTTAACAACGGAACTATAAGTGGTTCATTTGTCGGTGATGGTGCGGGTCTTTACAATATTCCAGCAACAGGAGTTACAGGTCTTCAATTAGATAGAATTGTTAGTGGTAGTGTAAGTGCTTCTCTTGAAGATGGTGATTTGAGAGTTAATACCGATGTTTATATCGATGGAACTCTTACCGCTAAAGAATTACACATCGATTACGTAACATCTTCAGTATTATACCAATCAGGTTCTACTAAGTTTGGAGATAGTTTAGATGATACACATGACTTTACTGGTTCATTAAGAGCAAGTGGTTCGGTAATAATCGATGGTGACTTGATTGTTAATGGTACAACAACATTACGTTCAACCAATCCGTTGTTAGATTCATTGACAGTATCTGGTGCGATGAACTTAGTTCAAGCATATATAAACGCACAAATTGTTTCAGCATCGTTAAAAGTTGAAGGTGAAAAGGTAATTTTTAGAGAAACTAACTATGGAACTAATAATACAGTGCTAGATTTAGGAAATTTTGAATAAAAATATTAAAAAAAAATAGTAGATCATTAAAAATAAAGTATTTATCATAAAGAAAAAAACCACAGAAATAGATGGCACAAATAATTAAACACAGAAGGGGTTCGATATCCACCCTGAAAAACACAACCGCAAGAAATGGTGAATTGATAATTGCATCAGGTTCAATCGGTGATTTACAAGGTCCTTTTATCTTTATTGGTTCTCCATTATCAGCTAACGAAGGTGTAGCAGGTGCATTTAATAGTGTATCTAAGATTTATTCAGGTAATGTAGCTCCAACAATTACAGCAGGAACTTACGGATCAACATTAGATGGAACACCGTTTTATTCGAGCGATGACCAAGCGTTATATATTTTAAACAACAGTAACGTTGGTAATAGTAAATTAGATTTAACAGGTAACTTAGAAGGTAATACCGTTTCAGGTATGACCATTAATAGTTTGACAGGTACTACTGCAACATTACAACAAGCTAATGTTAGTGGTTCAATCAACGTTACAGGTAGTTTATTTATAAACGGAACTGAATATACGGCAGCAACATCGGGTACGTCAGGAACTTCAGGTACTTCAGGTACTAGTGGAACTTCAGGTTCTAGTGGTTCTTCAGGAACATCTGGTTCTAGTGGTACTTCAGGTACTGCAGGTACATCTGGTACTTCAGGTTCTAGTGGTTCATCTGGAACTTCAGGTTCTAGTGGTACTTCAGGTTCAAGTGGTTCTTCTGGTACATCTGGTTCTTCTGGTACATCTGGTTCTTCTGGTACATCTGGCACATCAGGTTCTAGTGGTTCTTCAGGAACTAGTGGTTCTTCTGGTAGTTCAGGTTCTTCAGGAACTAGCGGTTCTTCAGGAACATCTGGTTCATCAGGTACATCAGGTACCGCGGGTACATCAGGTTCTTCGGGTTCAAGTGGTACAAGTGGTTCTTCAGGAACTTCAGGTTCTTCTGGTACATCAGGTTCTTCAGGTACTGCAGGTACATCTGGTACTTCAGGTTCTTCTGGTTCATCTGGTACTTCAGGTTCTTCAGGAACTTCAGGTTCTAGTGGTTCATCTGGTACTTCAGGTTCTTCAGGAACTTCAGGTTCTAGTGGTTCTTCAGGAACTTCAGGTTCAAGTGGTTCATCTGGTACTTCAGGTTCTTCAGGAACTTCAGGTTCTTCTGGAACAGCAGGTACATCAGGTACAAGTGGTACATCAGGAACAGCAGGTACATCAGGTACGTCAGGTGCAGCAACAATCAACAATAATACAAACAATTATGTTTTAACTGCTACAGGAACTGACGGTTTAGTTGAAGGTGAATCTAATTTACAATTTGACGGTTCAAAATTAACTGTTAGTGGTTCAGTAGTAGTTGCAACAGGTTCTAACTTCCAAGGAGATGGTTCTGGTTTATATAACATCCCTGCGAGTGGAGTTACAGGACTTGAATTAAATAAAATAGTTAGTGGTAGTGTAAGTGCTTCTATTACAAACGGAGCATTAAGAGTAAATGGTGATACATATATCGACGGTATATTAACAGCTAAAGAATTACATATCGATTACGTAACATCTTCAGTATTATACCAATCAGGTTCTACTAAATTCGGTGATTCATTAGATGATTTACATGAATTTACAGGTAGTGTTAATATCACAGGTTCAATATATTTGAATGGTCAATTAGTTGGAACAGGTAAGTTAAATGAAACTGAGTTCTACAATTACACATCTTCAAATTCATCACAATTTGCGGGAACATCATCATATGCTGACTTTGCTTTAACAGCATCTCACGCATTAAACGCGGTAATTGTTTCAGGTCAAACAAAAACAGGTGTATTCACTTCATTAACAACGTGGTCTTTCAATCATAATTTAGGATACAAATATCCAGCTATCAATGTATTCGATAGTAATGATAATGTTATCATTCCAACAAGAATTACAGTACAAGATAGTAATAACTTAGCAGTTTATTTTGAATCGGCACAAGCTGGTAAAGTAATTGCAACTGTCGGTGGTAATGGTTCATCAGGAACTAGTGGTTCTTCAGGAACTAGTGGTTCATCTGGCACTTCAGGAAGTGCAGGTACATCTGGCACTTCAGGTTCATCTGGTTCATCTGGCACTTCAGGTTCTAGCGGTACAAGTGGTTCAAGTGGAACATCAGGTACGTCAGGTTCTAGTGGTTCTTCAGGAACTAGTGGTTCATCTGGTACTTCAGGTTCTTCTGGTTCATCTGGTACATCAGGTAGTTCAGGTACATCAGGTAGTTCAGGTACATCAGGTTCTAGTGGTTCATCAGGAACTTCTGGTACTAGCGGTTCATCAGGTTCTTCAGGAACATCTGGTTCATCTGGTACATCAGGTAGTAGTGGAACTTCAGGAACTTCAGGAACGTCTGGTTCATCTGGTTCATCTGGTACTTCAGGTTCTAGTGGTACTTCAGGTTCTAGTGGTACTTCAGGTTCTAGTGGTACTTCAGGTTCATCTGGAACGTCTGGTACATCTGGTTCATCTGGCTCATCAGGAACTTCAGGAACAAGTGGTACTTCGGGTTCATCAGGTAGTTCAGGAACATCAGGTAGTTCAGGAACATCAGGATCTTCTGGTACTTCAGGTACTTCAGGTAGTTCAGGTAGTTCAGGAACTTCAGGTTCTAGTGGTACATCAGGTTCTTCTGGAACGGCTGGTACATCAGGTACATCAGGTACTTCAGGTACATCAGGTTCTTCAGGAAGTTCTGGTACAAGTGGAACGGCAGGTTCATCAGGTACTTCAGGTGCTGCAACAATCAACAATAACACAGATGGTTACTTATTAACCGCAACAGGTACATCAGGACTTGTAGAAGGTGAAAGTGGATTAACATATAATGGAACATCATTTGTTGTTAGTGGAAACATAACAGGTTCAGGTACAATTAGTGGTTCATTTGTTGGTGATGGTGCGGGTCTTTATAACATCCCAGCAAGTGGTGTAACAGGTTTAAGTTTAGACCAAATTGCATCAGGTGCAAACACCGCATCAATTGATAGTGAAGGTCTACAAATCAATACACATACTTCAATCACAGGAGCATTAAACGTAAGTGGTAGTGTATACATAAAAGACAACTTGTATGTATCAGGTAACGTTGAAATATTAGGTTCTTCAAGCCTTATCACATTATCAGCTTCACAAGTTGAAATTGGAACAAATACAATCTTACTTAACACTTATACTCCATTTGAAAGATTTGGTGGTATATCAGTAATTGATAGTGGTTCTGCGGGTGGTACGGGTTCATTATGGTGGGATTCAATCGCAAATCACTGGATTTACGAACATCCTGCTGATAGTGGAGCACCTTATAATTCGGCAATGTTAATTGCGGGACCTAAGAATACAGGTTCATTAGGTGACGAACAAGGATTAACTACAGGTTACTTCCCAATTGCAGTAGGTGAAGATCATATCGATAATTCATTATTACGTTACACAGGAACAACTTTAGAATTCAATGTAAATAAATTCACAGTTGATTCAGGAAATGGTAACACATCAATTGCGGGTAACGTAACATTATCTCAATCAGGAAGTGTTGATTTAGCTTCAATTTCTTCTAAGGTAATGTTTAGAAACTCAAGTAATGTAGTAGGTTACGTATCATCTTCAGTAGGTAGTACAGAAAGTGACGGATTCTTAGGATATAACACATCAAACGGTGAACTTAAATTCACAAGTATTATTGATGGTGGAACTTTCTAAACGATAAATTAAAAAAATATAAGGAGGATGTAAAAATCCTCCTTTTTTATTTATACTATTTGTTAAATAAAACTATTTATAGTGTAATATGAGTATTCAGTTCAACGGTAAGTTAAAAATAATTCCAAACGTACAAGGACCGACACCCACACCAATACCTACAAGTGTTGCGACGGCAACTCCTACACCAGAACCTACTAGTACTCCAACTTTAGTTCCGACTGATACACCAACACCAGAACCTACTAGTACTCCAACTTTAGTTCCGACTGATACACCAACACCAGCACCAACTGATACTCCAACTTTAGTTCCGACTGATACACCAACACCAGAACCAACTGATACTCCAACTTTAGTACCTACCGATACACCAACACCAGCACCAACTAGTACTCCAACTTTAGTTCCGACTGATACACCAACACCAGAACCAACTAGTACACCAACT
>Ga0315909_10001617_pt1 | contig 30344 bp, 31 predicted proteins | sample LakEriMetagenome_11_FD_203527 | JGI IMG/M metagenome (GOLD analysis project Ga0315909, IMG submission 203527) | Freshwater fungal communities from buoy surface, Lake Erie, Ohio, United States - Buoy 2 MA125 | ecosystem: Environmental > Aquatic > Freshwater > Lake | place: USA: Lake Erie, Ohio... | reverse complement strand
GTCACTCGTCAAGATATTGCCGAATTGTCTGAGATTGAACTCAGTGTTAGACAACAAAATCTTTCTGACACCGACCTCCCAACTGCTGATTGGCCTAGTTGACTTCCATAGTCCATTTATTGGGTACAATTGGCTACTGGTTTTAACGATTGGAAACAAAAATGGCACATTTATTCGCATTGCTTGACACTGTGGAAAAACAAACTAATTTTGATAAGCCAAGCAAAATTGTAAAGAATGTAACTCCTGGACCATTCGTCATAGACGAAGATGGTCGCCAAATCCACTCTCGTGGAGTTGCTGCTGTTGATGCAAATTGCAAAATTTGTGAAGCAGGAATCAAGTCTGGGGCATTGGTCGTTATTCGCGAAGTAACATCAAGCAACTCTGCATCAAAAGTAAAACCAAAAGAAAAAGAAGTAGTAAGTGCACCAGTCGTTGAACAAGAAGTTCCAGAAGTTCAAGAGACAGTTGCACCGACTAGTCAGCAATAGTCTGTACAATGGGAGAAATAACACGGCGTTATCTCCCGCGAGGAATTTAGGAAGGTGTCATGCCAGGCGTAAACATCACAACAGCAGTAAGACAAGGTCCATCAGCACCAGCATCAGTTGAAACATCACAGATGTTCGCTGTTGGCTTGGCAGAAAGTGGCCCTGCAGGGGAAGCAACGCTTGTAACAAGCCTTGCAGAATTTGAAGCAGTATACGGTGGCTATGTTTCATATGCCTACCTGCACCCAACAGTTCAAACCTTCTTTGAAGAGGGTGGCACCCGCGCTTACATTTCGCGCGTAGTTGGACCTGCTGCGACAATCGGCGCAATCTCCTTGAACGAGGGCGGCGTTGGCGGAGACAATGTCATGACGATTCGTGCCAATGGTGCTGGCGACTGGAGTGACAATGTCACTGTTCAGGTAACCGCTGGAACCGCAACTGGAACATTTATCATCCTTATCCGCAAAGATGGCAACTTGGTCTACAGCACTGGAAACTGCTCAACAACCGCACAAGCAGTTGGACGCATCAACAGCAGCGCAGCAGCCTCGGCAATCGTTGTAGCAACAGACCTTTTGGCAACTGGTTCACCACAGCCTGAAGTCATGGCAGCGACAGCGCTTAGCGCTGGAAGCGATGACCGCGCTTCAGTTGTTGTTGCCGACTATGTAACAGCATTGAGCGACTTCTTGGATTCATACGGAACTGGTGTTGTTGTTTGTCCAGAGTCAAGCCACACGACGGTTCAGACTGGCCTTGCAAACCATGCCAACAATTACAACCGTCTTGCATTCTTGCATGGTGCCTTTGATGACACGATTGCAGAAACAAAGACTGCTGGATTTGCGCTTTCGGCTGCAGATGTAAACACCGAGCATGTTGCTTACTTTTACCCTTGGGTTTACATCCCAACATCAACGAATGGAATCAACCGTTTGATTCCACCAGTTGGATACGCAGCAGCAAAGCGCGCTATTGCACATGTGCAAACTGGCGCACATCAGCCTGGCGCTGGATTGATTTCAGCAGCACGCTTCGTAAACGGCGTCGCAACTGACATTGACAAGACCAACGGAGACGCAATTGACGATGCTTATGTAAATGCAATCCGTGTTATTAACAACACGGTTCGCATCTACGGAGCACGCAGTATGTCCTCGGATACCGACAACTTCCGCTATATCACAGCGCAAGATGTTGTTAACCAAGTCGTTATTGAAGCCAACCGCTCACTTGAAGACCTGCTCTTCGGCGTGATTGACGGACGCAATACCGTTTTTGCAAGTGTTGAATCAAAACTCTTTGCAATCCTTGAGCCACTCCGTGTCAACGGTGCTTTGTTTGAAGCATTTGACGCAACTGGAAAGCGGATTGACTTCGGTTATACCGTAAAGTGCGACTCAACGCTGAACCCAACTTCGCAACTTGCAACTGGCCTTGTTAAGGCTCGCGTAGGATTGCGTGTATCAAGTGTCGGCGACAAAATTGAAGTTGACATCATCAAGTCAAACCTGACTAAGTCAGTCGTCTGAGCCACGGAGGAATAAGACATGGCAAAGGTATCCCAAAGGCAAGTAATCGCACGGATTGCTCCACACAATTCGGCAAACATTCTTGAAACTAAACCACCAAAGTGGGAAGCATTCAAGTTCGCTCAGGTATCTGGTGGAGAAATCACTGCTTCAGTAGAAAAAATCTACGAAGGTGGCGCTTCGTCACCAACGGTTCTTTGTGCTCCATTTGACATTGGCGACATTACACTCACCGCTCACTACGACTTTGAAAAAGAAGGCGTTTTGACCGATGACAAGAACTATGTTGACAAGAAGTTGGCAATCCTCCGCACGATGGTGGGCAAGGCTTACTACGACATCACGGTTGAAGTATTCAACTGCGACCTCAAGGTTCCTGGTCTTGACCGCATCTACTCCAAGTCACTCCTTGTTGGTTTGACCGAGCCAGACGGCGACTCGTCATCTGGTGCACCTTCAACATTTGCTTTGACCTTCTCGGTCTCAAATGTTGCAAGCCAAATCAACCAATAAATATACGCTTTTAGCGCAACTGTTGACAGGCTCACTATTGGTCCTGTGCTAGTTTGTCGGCTATGACAAATTCAGAACTTTATTCAGAGCAAACACCAGAACAGCCAGCGAAGAAGGCTGTCCCAGCAAAGAGCGCGAAAGAACAGACTGTTCTTGACCAGTTGACCGCTGCAATTAAGAAAAAAGTTGAGCGACCAACAGTTCACCTTGAAGTTCCAGAACGACCTGGCGTCAAGTTGATTATCAGTCCAAACATCTCACAGCAACAACTTCGCTCATGGCGCCGCAACGCTGGTGAAGACACCAAGAATGGTTTGGATTCATTGAAGTTCGCATGTGCAGTAGTGGGTCACACTACAACTGGCATCATCTTTGGCGACGAAGAAGTGTTTGACGATTCAGGCAATCCTTTGACATTTGCATCCGACCTCATCATGGAGATGACAGAAACAACTCGTCCACACCCAGATTGCGTTCGCGCATTCTTTGGTGTTGACCCGCACACAGAAGGTGCAGCGCTTGCAATTCTTGAAGCCGCTGGATATTCGGATACGGTGGACACCGTGGACCCTACGAAGGAATCTTCAGCGAACTAGTTGAAGATTCCACAATCGTAAACGCCGCTCGTCTCGGCGAATTGTGGGGGACAAGTCCAATAGAATTGCTCAATTACACCCAAGAGCAATGGATGATAATGATGGCATGTGCTAAAGTTATATCTAACGACCGCGAGCGAGAACGGCGCGAAAGAGACAAGTAGCACTCCACTCGGCCCGCCCTATTAGAGAAAATCTAAATATGGCTGACCAAAACCCATCTATTAAAATCAGTTCGCGGGCTGACACTGGGGCGATACTAAGAACAATTGGTAGCGTCAAAGGTCTAAGGCGCGAAATAAAAGGGCTGTCCAAGGACATGCTTCTTAATGCTGCTGCATCAAAATTGATGGGTAGTTCTATGGGTGGTGCTGGCAAGCAGACCGATAGATGGAAAAAGGTTATTGACTCAACCGACAAAGTGATTCGCAAAATGGGCGCAATGACAATGAAGGGTCTTGTGTCAATGCTCAAAATTGCAACAATGCAAATGGCCGCTCTTGGCGCAGCAATGGTTGTCACCCACGGTGCATTTATTCTTGGAAGATTTGCAGTCAAAGCGTATCAAGTCGCCATGCAGGGGATGGCTGGAGCGGCTGCTGGACTAACTACGGCAGTTGCAATTGCTTCAGCGGCGGTTCGCGAACAGCAGGCAGCGATGTACGCATACAAGACCAAGACCGCAAAAGAGTTTGGCAGTGGACTAAACCAAACCAGAATGGTGATGCGTAACCTGACGATGGACGCAGACCTCGCAAGTCTTGGAATGGAAAACCTGAATAAGGCATTTGCCACGGTTTCAAAGAATCAAAATGTGTCCTTCAATGCAACAAGCCAAAAGTATCTAAAAGGATTGATGGACTTTGCTTCTGCTGGTCAACCACTTGAACAGGGCGTAGAAAAAGCAGCGGAACTTGTAGCGACATTACAGGATTCAAAGAAATCTTACGCTCAGGTTAAAGCCTCAGCAAAAGAACTTGGGCCAGCAATGGTTGAGGCAATCAAGCAGGCCGACAAGCAGGGAATCAATACCAAAGAAAAATTTATTGCCGCAATGAATAGCGGAAAGTTGTCTGCACTTGGCGGTGTAACTGGGCAATTTGACGCAATCAACTCAACGCTATTTTCTCAATTTAAAAAATATTTCACCATGCTAAGAGGAAATCTTGCTGACTTTGGTCAAGGATTTTTAGGTGATACAAAAGTCGCTCTTGAGACGATGTACAAGGCTGTTGACAAGGCACTAAGAACCACTTCTGGGAGCGTTGCCGCGTGGGGTAAAAATGGCGGTCTTCTTGGTGCGCTTACATCTGGAGTTGAAAAACTTTCAAACTTCTATGTAAAACTAATTAGAGATTACTTGCCAAAATCCGTTGGGATGTTTAAGCGTCTTGGGGAGTGGTGGTACAACTTCAAGGCTGGGTTTAAGGAAATAGCATACAACCTCAAGCCATTGATTGAAGGCGCAAAAGTTCTTGAGAAGTTGTTCGCAGCAATGTTCAAACCAGTTTGGAGAGAAATTAAAGCAGCAACAACTGGCCTTAACTCAATGCTGCAAAAGCAGGGCAGCCAATTTGAGAGATTCGGCAAAGCAGTTGGAGAACTGATTGGCACATTTATTAAGTTCTTCAGCAAAGTTGGCGACGGACTTGGAGAAACGCTTGGAAAATTCACAAGCGTAATTGAGACCCTGACCGACGCACTTCAAATGCTTTACGATGTATTTGGCGGAATGCAAAAGATGTTCGGCACGCAAGGTGCGTTTATCGCCGCGATGGCTATGGGCCGAAGCATGAAGACAAACTTTGGTGGATACATCAGAGAAAAAACCCAGTACATGAATGTTGACGCTGGAACGGTCAATATTAAAGGCGCAGCAATTGGGGCGGCAAAAGGATTTATGACTGGCGGACCACATGGCGCAGCCGCTGGAGCGCTAGGTGGCAGTGGTTTGCTTGGTCGCGCTGGTCCTCTCGCTGGAACTATTGCTGGCGGAACAGGTGGTCTGTTCTCGGCTCGTGGACTTTACAACAACTTCTCCAACAACGGGCTAAGAGGTGGACTGGGAAGTTTGCGCCAAGGCGCTGTTTCTTCCATCAAGGGGATTCCAGCAAGCGTAAGAGCATCAATTAACGGACGCCTTAGTACTGCAACAAGTGGCATTTACGACTCATACAAGATGGGCGGACTGCAAAGCGCAAGACAACATTTTGCTGGTCTAACAAGACTGAGAATGCAAGGTTTGTCGCAAACTGGTCCTGGTTTTGGTTCAATGCTTGGAAGGTTCCCGACCCTTCCAGGAGTTGGTCCAGGTCCGAGTTCTGCTCCATCAATTCCAGGTATTCCCACAATGGGTGGCGGACCATCTGGTGGTGGCAGTGGTGGAAATAAATGGAAATACGGGAGTACAACAAAAATTCCAGGCAGCCAAGTAACTGGTTGGCGAAAGATGACTGGACGAATGTTTAGAGAATCTCGTCAAAGAGCAAACGATAAAGCGGTAAATAAAAAAGGCCTAATGGGCGGAGGAATGGGTTCCTTTGGCGTCTCAATGGGACTCAATTATCTTGCTGGCAAAGCATCACCAGAACTGCAGGGTGGACTGAACGCTGCATCAATGGCCGCTATGTTTAATCCAAAACTTGGTTTGGGAATTGCTGGCGGCACATTGGCTTTGCGAAGTGGCAATACTGCAGTCGCCGCAGGTGGAGGCGCGCTTGGTGGCGCAATGCTCGGTGCCAAACTTGGTGGTGCACCAGGAGCGGTAGTCGGCGCTGCACTCGGTGTTGCAATGGGAGCAATCATGGCCCCAATCAACAAAGCACGCGCTGAATCTAAAAAGATTAAAGCCTCCGTAGATGATGTGATGGATAACATCGTTAATAACTTCATGGTCAAAGCAGCCCTTCTGACACGAACTGGAACTGGTGAATCAGAGAACCTTAAGGCGATGAAAGACTTCGCTTCGCAGGCGCGCGGCAGGGCAACCGACCTGAACAAGCGTGGAAAGGCTCAGACGAAAGTCGGCAACCGACGCGGTATTGGAAACACCATGCTTATTGGCGCTGGTGTTGGCGCTGCTAGTGGTGCGGCAATAGGTGCTGCAATTGGCTCAATCCTTCCAGTCGCTGGAACGATTGCTGGAGCAGCAATTGGCGGTGTTCTCGGTGGAATAACTGGAGCGGCTGCTGGGGTTCTCACATTCGGCGCAAAACAAATGTTTGACTTCTTTGGCAAAAAACAAAAAGACGCCGCAACAAGGAAGTCTCAAAAATCAGAACTCGTAAATATGTTGCAAAGTGGTCTTATCTCGCAGGCACAATACGACGAGTACAACAAGAACGATAATACGCGAGGAACTGCCCTTAAGCGATTTGCTGATAGAAGCGATGCACAGGCAACTGCTGCACAAAGACTAAATACCGTTTACGAACGACGCACCAAAGTCATTGAAGATATGACAGGAATGAGCGGCAAGGAAATTGACCGCCTAGCAATGTCATTGGGCGTGAATCTGTACGACGCAACAAAAGACTTTAACGAGGTTCTGGTGGAACTTGGTTTGACTGTTGTCAAGACAGCAGAACAAATCAACATGGACCTCAATCAAGCAATGGTTAATAATCTCACGGTATTTGATGAGGTTGTAAAGCGCCAAAAAGCGCCATTGATTCTTGACGAAGCGGCAAAGGCATTCTCAATGAATAGGCGAGCCTCTGGTGGTGGACCAGTTGACATGGAGGACCTCGGCTCTTTCATGAAGACTGCTGCAGAGCAGATGAATATCATTAGTGGTGGCGACACCATGAAGACCTACTTTGAACTGCGCAGGCAGTTTGGCGAAGGCGGGCAGGCCTACTCCCAAAAGGGCGGACCTCTTGAGGGTATGGGCGCAGACATTTATGCAACTGGAAGCGCCTCGCGTGTAGCGATGAATGATTTCTTCGGCAAGCAAGACCAAGCAATGCAGGGTGCGCTAAAGGGCCAATTCACCGCAAAAATGGCCGAACAAGGAATTATGCTTGGGGCAGGCGGCGTGCAGAGTATTGCAGACCAATTCAAGGGTCTTGACCTTGACTCCCAGCAAAGATTTGCCACTGCGCTTAGCAGCGGTGAACTTTTCAACACCCAGGGAAGCATATCTTCCGCCCTTTCCAGTTACGGAATATCAATCAATCAACAGGATGTCAAAACGCTTAATACTGAAGATAAGGCTTTCTATTTGGCTGACCTAACCGAAAAGCAGGCCTTGGTCGCAGACGAACAGCGCAAACTTATTGAGGAACAACGGGCTTTCTACAGTCCTGAATCTTCGCAGCGCCCAGAATGGTGGAGCAAAGAAGCCCTCACGGAAGTGTTTAAGGCTGCTGGCATTGATGACACATTTACTCCGCGAGGCAAAGGAATTGGCGATACAACATCTTCACGACTTGTGCAGACACTATCTCGCCATAGCATGATGAATGCTGGTATTGCTGGAAAACGAAACATTACATCGTCATACAGAACAACTGGTCTTGGCTCAATCAACTCTGACCATGTGACTGGTCGTGCTTACGACCTAGTCGGCAATCAACTTGGTATGTATAAGACAACAGTTGAACGAAATGGCGGATTTGCTGAATTCCACGGTGGCTCACAAAACCGTCACCTTCATGTGGTCCCAGGCCCAATGGGTGATACATCAGTTCCATCCATGAGCCGACCTATCGTGCAACAAGTAAATTCAAATGATTCTGCTCGTAGCGGTGGAAATACAATTAACATCAATGTCAGTGGTGGAAATACCGAACAAATTGTTCAGCAAGTAAAAGCACACCTTGACAGAATGAATCGCGAAGAAATGTACAGGAGATAGTCATGGCATATCAGGGCCAGACCATAAATATCGGTGGTTTCACTTATTTGGAAACAGACTATGTCATTACAAATTTCAACGAGGAAAACAGAAAAATTTACGGTGATAAACCAAAAGTTTTTGTAAGAAGCAACGATTTAACAACCAATTATGTTATTGGTATTAAAGATAAAGTTTTAACAGCAGAAGTAGTCAACAAAAATACGGTAGACCCAAAATGTTCTGTCTCTGGAACCAAGGTGACTGGCAAAGATGGGCGGCGAGATGTTGATGATGTTGTTTATACGGCAACTCCAGTATTCAAGGCAAGGGGCTTAATAAAGGCTGGGCCACTTGCTACGACATATGCAGAATACAAATTAGGTGAAGAAAAACTTACAAATATATCTTTGCAAGATTTGCTCAATAGGTTTAATGCATACCTAGCAAGCGGCGCCAGGGGTAGTTACGATTCTGGACTAGCACTCTGGTTTAAGGCACCTGGGCGCTCTGATAATAAATTTCAATTATTGCAAACTCGCGACGATGTTGTAAGAGCCTATCAATCGCATTTTATGCACGAAGATGAATTGAATAGGCAAGCGGTTACATCAATAACTGGAGCAACTGGAACTGCATTTTATTCTGCTGGAAATGGTGGCTATGTAGGAGAAGGCCAAGGCTTGTGGAGTATGTATAAAAAGCGCGGTCTCAGCGATGATGCAATCAGACGCGAACTGCTTGATATGGGTTATACGCAGGCTCAAATAAATATTGCTCGCAATCAGGCGTCAGTTGTATCGCTGCAATCGCCAGGGGATGATGCAAATAGCGGCGCTGGCGGCGTTGGCGGCGGCGCTGGCGGTTCAGGTGGCGGCAGCGGCTCAGGAGGCGGAAACGGTTCTGGGGGCAGACAGGGAACAGTTGACAACGGGCTATTTGAGTATATCCCTGGAGTCGTCTCAAGTATACAGATTCAAAGAAGTCGTAACATATTTGCAGACAATTTAACATCTGACAGAATCTACAAACAAGCAGATGATGCTTCTGACTTCATGCTTGAACCACAAATGTTTCAAATTTATGCAACTAGTTCAACGACTGGAACCACAAACTATAGATACAACAGATTTGTATTTGAACAAAAACCAAATGAAGTTCAATATGCTGGCCTTGGAGGCGAGTGGGTAAGTGTTGACAGAAATGGCGGATTTTCTTTTGTTGACTGGAAAAAATTTCAATTATTAACTATGTCTTTTTCTTTTGTCATTGCGAACGAGGATGATGGGCTATTGACTCATGTTGAAAAGAAAATTGAAACTTTGCGTAGGATTGCGCAAACTCCCTACCCAATTACATTTTACAATTTTGACGATATGTTTACCTCCCAATTCAGATACGACACTGGGAATACACCTCGTGGAATCCAATTTGTTATAACAGATTTGTCAATTACGGCGCAACGACGAAATTCACTGATGCAAATTACTCGGGCACAGGCAAATATTACGGTTCAAGAGTTTCCTATGGAAAAACAAGATTTAATATCAATGCCAAAACTTGTGCATACTCCTCCAAGAATTCCTGGACAACCAACCCCCGAGACAGAACCGAGTCAGCAACTAATCAGTGAAAATCTTTCAACTGGATTTATTGACGATAAATGGCTTAACCCACCTCCGACGGAACCAGTAGTGGAGCCATAATTTATGCCATCTGGTCCATCTAATTCAAGTATTACGGTTGAGTCTCCCGACATAGCAGAATTGTCGTATGACGACATCGTTGCTAATCAACCCAGGTACGAATTGCAAGGTTCTGAAAGACTAGTTCCTTTAATTTTTGTTTATCCAGAAAAATCTTTTGTTACGACTCTGCATAACAACATTTTGTCACTAAAAGTCAGTTTTACGCTTGATAGTGCTTCTGCATTGACATTTGATGTAGTTGACCCAGGTTTTGAAATGGCGCAAAGAAATTACTTTCAAGTCGGTCAAACTGTAATTTACAAAAGTCAAAATATCCGCAATGTAAGCAGAACATCAATTGGCTTGGCCCCAGAATATTGGGGTTACCCGTTTGAAATCGCCGATGTCACATACGAGCAGTCAAATGGTGCTTCGCCGATAGTGAGAATTCAGGCCTACACGAAAGCAATACAGCAAATGAAGAGGGACAGAAAACCAGGTGTAATAACTGGAACCAGTACTTCATTTGTTGAAAATGCAGCACGAAAATATGGCCTTGATTTTGTTGGCCAGCAGACAACAAAGACGGCAAACATAACCACCGCTTCAGGTGACAAGCAAGCAGATTCTGTTTGGGATGTAATAAAAAGAATTGCTGGAGAAAATAAATTTGTTGTTTTTGAAGCAGATGGAACGCTTTACTTCGGAAGCCAGAAATGGCTTTTACATAAATGGGGCCTTGAAGAATATACCGTTCAAAAATGGGTGCCTAAGCAAAGAAAAAATGTTGACGAGACAAGGTATCACTCGTATCTGACATACCCATCAACGGTTGACAATCTTACTGGGGTTGCCTATGACACATTCAAGTTGTTGCAACTCCCAACCATGCACAAGGCAGAAAACGACCCACATGAGACTGACGGCTCCTGCATTGTTGAGCGGACGAACGGCGTAAGACTGCGCCCTGGCATGACTGCATTTGTTGGGAATGTACCGTTCCTGAACGGCAATTACCTAATCACATCGGTTGATTATGAGGAGATGAGTCCAGACCCAGTAAGCGTGCAGTTTAGGACTCCTGAATTGACAGACAAGGAAATTAAACAAATCAAACAAATTGATGTTGGTGTAATATATCCAGGAGCAATTGAGTTCCCGTCGTCATTTAATAATATTGCACTTTCTGGGTCTTTTAATACTGCTGGCTCACAGCAATCAAACACCACTAGACAGTAACTGGAGGATTTATGCAAAACGATATTCACCGCGGCAGGGCAGTCTCGTATGCGGCAAGCCTTAACGGCGTTTTCGTTGGGACTGTTGTTTCCGCTTCCAGCGGCCTGCCTTCAATCAGAATAAGTGCGCTTGGGGACATTGTTTACAAGGATGTTCAATTTGTTGGCCGAACTGAAACCTACGCTCTTTCCGCTGGGGACGAAGTTCTTTGCACATTTGTAGACAACTCAACGGAGAGAATATTCATAATTGGTGCAGTCTCTAAAAAACAGGATGTATTCGTAAGCCAGGCTGATTTTGATGCACTTGAACTTCGCGTTCAAGCGCTAGAGGCATAGCAAGCGTTGTGAGATAATTGATTTGGTGAATTTATGGACATACTAAAATTTCCTTTATCGTTTGACAATGACGGCAGCATTTCAAAACTGCGTCAAAATTCAGACGGTTATTTTAAGCAGTTGATTAGTTTCTGCATTTTGACTGAGCCAGCGTCATTGCCGCTGACTCCAGACTTTGGCGTATATGACCCAACTTTCTCTAAAGTGTCTCCAGAAAAACTTGCCCTATCGGCTTCAAAATTTATTCCAGAAGTGCAAATCCAATCACTTGGTGGAACAATAAGTTCAGATGACGGAACAATTTCTGTTAAATTCATTTACAACAGGTAGGAACAAAAATGCCAATTGATTTCACTCAATATATTGACTTGCGGCCACTTGATGTCCAGCCTGCAGATATTTATTTGGACTCAATCGCTGTTGCGCGTGCCGTCCTGCCAGACTTCTCGCTAAGAGTTGGAACACCAGAAGATGCAATGTTCCAGGCAATCTCATACATGACAGCACTAAATGTTGGCGCAATAAATAGAATCCCAAACTCATTGATGATGGGCATCACAAAGATGATTGGCGCTCCAGTTCATGAGGGAACTCGCGCCACCCTAACTGCTGAAATTACTGCAATTTCAACAAACGGAACAACCATCCCATCAGGCACCATCCTCGCTCAAGAGGTGGTTCAGAATGAGCAAGTTGTTCAATATTTGTACTACACGGACGATGTATTGGTAATCAATGCGGTTGGTATAGATGACCCTCTGCCAACTGGGACCGTATCGTGCACATCAGTCACAATCGGCTTGGTTCCAGATGTGAACATCAATGACGAATTGGTTGTTTTGTCGTATGACCAGTCAATTTATTCTGCAAAATGCAGTGGGGATTTTGCGAACGGAACAAGCATGGAGTCAACCAATGACTTTTTGTCTCGGGCCATTACATACATACAATCGCTGTCTGTTGCAAATACAACAAAAAGCCAGTTGCAAAGTTTCCTGGTTTCAGCATACCCAGATTTGATTACGCGAGCAAAAGTCTATGACTTGACCGACCCAGAGGGCTCGCTTGATGTTGACGAAAGCGATGTTGCTGGTTATGCAACCATCTATGCCTATGGCCCAAATAGGCTTTTGACGGCTGACGAAAAAACTGACATAAAAAATGATGCCGTATCAAGGTCTGTCGCTGGCATCACCCTGGATGTATTAGACCCGCCGCTGCTTAATTTCTTCATTAATGCAACCGTTCTTTATGACTCATCCGTGACATCAAGCGCCTTGTCTTCTCAAATCGCTGGGAACCTTCTTGAGTTGTATAGTCCACTGAATGCTCAGTACACAGAAGAAAGATTGCGTTACAACACTGTTTTGAATGGCATCCAACTCAACTCGCAGGTAATCCATGTAACAGCGCTTTCAATTAGCAATACAAGAACAGCGTCTATAACTGGCGCAAGCGTTTCTGGAACTGCCGTCACATACACGGCAAATAATAATTTCAGCATTGGACAAACGGTTACTGTTACTGGAATCACCCCTTCGGGTCTAAATATTTCCAACAAGATTATTACTGCACGAAACGCAACAACATTCACAGTTGGCGTCTCTGGTGGTGCATCTGGTTCCTACTCCTCTGGAGGAACTGCGACCGTGACGCTTCCTGGATGGAGTGGGGCAGATGGCAATGACCTTCTGTACGACAAAAAGGGAAGCCTCCTGCAATTAACCGAAGGAAACATTCTTTTGACGCTAGAGGCATACGCAAGTTGATATGGCATACAGTCAATTAACCACTAATCTGATTTCTCCTAGAAACAGGCTGGAATCCAGGATTGCTACATCTGGAGGAACTCTGGAAGTCCAGAGCCCTACTGGGTACGAGCATGACTGGACATTCACGAACGCTTCAGCGACAGTGGTTTCGGATACATACATCCACCCGCTTCAATACTCTTTTGAAATTCTTCCAATTGATGAAAATGAACCAGTAGTAGTTTCATTAACTAACTTCCCAGCAGAACCAGCAGCAGTAATTCAATCGCTTCTTCAATTTCATTCCAGATTAAAATGCTCGCGAGTTTTGACAGTTGAGACCATGCTGGATGACCAACATGGAGCGGAATCAATATATTCCAACACAACATTTGCTGGTAACTGGTCAACCGCATGGTCTGGGCAGTTGCTCATGTCAGACCACGACCCTTCTGAATTCACGGTAAGTGTCACCATCATGGGCCATAGTGGCTCAAAAATATACATGTCGCTGCCGACACTTGTTGACGATGTGTCTTTTTATAACAATCCATTTGTGCAAAATGGACGGCGCAATTTACCTACATTTATGTGGGATAAAGACAAAGAGCAGGTGTTCCCGCAGTATCCGTTTTATAAACTGATGCACGCATTGACATATTACGCTGGAATTGCCAGCCAAATGTCTTCAAACTTTTACAGGTTTAGTCAGTCTGAAATCTCTGCGAAATTCGGCAGCAACCCGATTTGGGCAAATAGCGTATTGGTTGACGCAGACTATGTTGATAGCGACTACGAACAGTGGCTTGCTCAGTTTGTTGGAGCAAAACTAATCAGAAGCATCACGGTTAGCGGTAACGAAATAATTCAAGACCCTGACGCTTTTGCTACATGGCAACTGAAGACCGCATATCTTGGACGCGAGGCTGGAACGACTCAGGCGCTTCGTGAAACGGTCAAGCAAGTCTTGACTGGAAACAAAGTTGTTTACATAATTCCAGGTGGAACATCTTTTACCATAAATATTTACACTCTCACCGACGAGACGCCTGGTGTTTCTTCTGTTGGCGACACAAGCGTTGAAGTGTTGACGATTGCCAACTTGACCCGCCCCCTTGGGTTTGAACTCCATCACGAAGTATTTGACGAGTTGCCGCTGCTTCTTGACGACCCTGATTATGGAATTTTGGACGAGGCTGTTCTTGGCTCTAGCGAGTATGCTCCAGTATTCTTGCTCGGAAGCCTGAGCGCTGGTGTTCTTGATACAGCAGTACTCGCGTAGTGGTAAAATTGAGTACCAACGAAACGGAGACACTATGAGCACAAAGTTCATCAAAGACGCAGTTGAGCAGGCAGCAAAAACATTTGTTACCGCATACCTCGGTGCTTGGATTGCTGCTGGTTCAGATTTTGATGCATTAGTTGACACTGCAACTCTCAAGGTTGGAGTTGTTGCACTAGCAGCATCAATTGCAATGAGCATGGGCCTCAAGAAAGTCGGACCAAACAAGGATTCCTCAAGCGTCTTGTAGTCATTCCTCCTGCCAGCGATGGCAGTATTGGCTTACAATTGGGGCGCGGGAAAATTAGGAGCGCGCATCTATGCTTGCAGGAACTTACAACATAACTTGTCAGCAGGGGGCTACATTTTCGCGTTTTATCACAATGCGTTACCCTGACCCTGCGTCGCCTCCATCCGACCCTACATACCTCCTGTACGACCTGAGCGGGTACGAGGCCCGCATGCATGTGCGACGGACTGTTGACTCATCCACGACCCTCATAGAACTTTCAACCGATGATGGGAGCATTGTTCTGGGCGGAGAAGACGGAACGATAGAACTAACAATAAGCGCAGAAGATACGGCATTGCTCACGAGTTCTGGTGTATATGACCTTGAAATAATTTCTGATACTGGGGTTGTCAGCAGAGTTCTGCAAGGTGCATGGCGTCTGTCGCAGGAGGTGACCCGATGACAGTGACAAACTCCGTTCCCAATCAGGTAATTATTGAAGACTCTGTTATTGATGTAAATGTTGACGAAGAGGTCCCTAGTTTAATTACCATCTCTACGGTTGGTTCCGCAACTGTTCGTCGCCACATTCACACTCAAGCAAGCGCATCATCAATATGGACGATAAACCATGTCCTCGGTGGATACCCGTCTGTAATGGTTGTTGATTCAGCAAAAAGCGTTGTCGTTGGTGACATTTCATATGTAAGCAACACGCAAATTGTAGTAAACTTTAGTTCTGCGTTCTCTGGATATGCCTACCTCACTTAAGGATTACTCATGGCAATGAAATTTGTTACAAATCTTGATATCAATCAAAATCAACTTCTCAATGTAACTTTTGAAAAGGTACCGACCGACCCTTCAAGTGGCAACTTTGAAGGTCGGATGATTTATAACACAGCCACGGACACCATCAAGGTCTACACGGGCAGTGCATGGAAATCCTTGCCACACACCATTTCTGCTGGTGGCTCGCATACAGATGCCCTCACCATTACAGAGTCAAACGGAACAGTAACCTTAACCCTGAACCTTGCTGACACTGATAGTGCTGGTTTGCTCTCCAGCACATTCTGGAACATGCTGACTGATGCGACATCCGATGCAACAGCAAGCAAACTCGTTAAAAGAGACGCAAACGGTAATGCAAAAGTTGCCACACCAACAGACGCTGCACACATTGCCACAAAGGGCTATGTTGATGCCGCCCGTCAAGGCCTTGATGTCAAGCAATCTGTTCGTGCAGCGACTACTGGACCGCTTACTGTTGCAACAGGCCTTGAGGCAGGGGACACCATTGACACGACAGTAACTCTTGTTGCTGGCGACCGTGTTCTTGTCAAGAACCAGAGCACCGCATCTGAAAACGGTATCTATGTCGTTCAGGCTTCTGGCGCTCCTGTCCGCGCGGCCGACGCCAATGGAACCGCAGACACTGGAACCGTATCTGGCGGAACATTCACCTTTGTTGAAGAAGGAACCGTAAACGCAGACAGTGGCTGGGTTGTTTCCACCAATGGTGCAATTACCGTTGGAACAGATGCAATGAACTGGGTTCAGTTCTCTGGTGCTGGTTCAATTGTTGCTGGTAGCGGTCTTTCAAAAGACGGGAATACCTTAAATGTTGGTGGAACCGCAGACAGAATCACCGTCAATGCCGACACTGTTGACATTGCGTCAACCTATGTTGGTCAATCATCAATTACGACACTTGGAACAGTTACTACTGGTACATGGGACGCAACCACAGTCGCAGTAACCGCTGGTGGTACTGGCGTTGAGTCATTCACGGATAATGGAATCGTATACGGTGATGGCACAAACGCGCTTGATGTAACCGCTGCTGGAACTCAATATCAAGTCCTCCAGGCTGGTTCTGGTGGAGTTCCAGAATTTGGTGCTGTAAATCTTGCGCAGTCAGCCGCTGTAACTGGACAATTGCCAATTGCAAATGGTGGTACCAACGCAAGCACTGAGTCTGGAGCGCGCACAAACCTCGCTGCTGGTGGAACGCAGGGCGCTGGAGTAAGCACCCCAGTCCTTTCGCGCAAGGTTACAAAGGCCGTTGGTAACGGAGCAGATACATCGTTCACTGTTGTTCACGCCTTCAATACGCGCGAAGTAATGATTCAGGTTTACGATTCAAGCAACTACGACACCGTTATTGCCGACACCGTAAGAACAGACGCAAACACTGTTACTGTTTCTTTCTCAACTGCTCCATCATCTGGCGCATATACAGTTGTAGTAATCGGTTAAGACATAGCACCTTGAGGGGTGCGACAGACATGAAGAGACAGTTGAGGCTGTATCAATGACAAGATTTGTAGGGACACCGCTACGCGGAACAGAGTTCTCAAGCGCTAGTGATGAGGCAATCTCCGCGCGAGTTGGCACAGACTCATACCCGCGAATCCGCATTGATGCAGGCGGAAGAATCACATGGGCTTCTGGCTCAGCAACTGGTGACACGACCCTTTACCGAGATAGTGCGAATGTTCTAAAAACAGACGATGTATTTCAGGCTCTTTCTGGAGTTATCACACTAACCACAGCAGGCGTCCCTACCGTATCAATAGCGGACGGTGCTATCGCCGTTGATACAACTAACAACGAATTTTACTATCGTTCTGGTGGGCAATGGATTCAAGTCTCCGTAGAAATAGCATCAATCAATGACATTACAGATGTCGTCATCACCAACCCAGAAGAGTTCCAATCACTCGTATATGACGGAACAAACTGGGTAAACAAACACGCCTCAACAGTCACATATGTAAGAAACGCTGAAGCAACAACCCTCACCACTGGGACAGTGGTTTATCTGTTTGGCGCAACTGGCGACCATGCCACAGTAAAACGAGCAGACAACGATTCCGATACAACCTCCTCAAAGACTGTTGGCCTGGTAGCAGCAAACATCGCATCAGCAGAGAATGGTCCTGTAGTAACTCGTGGTTATGTGGACGGCATCAACCTTAGTTCTGGCTATGCCGCTGGTGATGTTCTGTGGCTGGGTGAAGATGGTGCATTTACCAAGACAAAACCATCAGCACCAGAGCATCTTGTGTTTATTGGCGTAGTAGTCCGCGCTACAGAAAACGGAATCATCTATGTCGCAACACAAAACGGTTATGAATTAGACGAACTGCACGATGTCTCTATTGTTGATAGAACTTCGGGGGATTTTCTAAAGTACAACGGAACACTATGGGTAAATGACCAAATCAACCTTGGCACAGATACCGTTGGCGATTCTGACGATGTTGCAGAGGGAACAACAAACATCTATTTTACTGACGCGAGAGCACGAACTGCCCTATTAGCGGATAATAACGGAACAGCAAACGGAATAAGACTGATTGCGCCGAATACTGGAACTGTTGAATTAATAAGCCACGAAGCAACCAGGTTCGTAAGAGTAACTTCAAACGCCACAGCAGGCGGCGGAAAAATAGAAATAGCAGGCTCAACGCAAGTTATTGCTGCCCCTTCAATTGCTGACCCAGGTCATTTAAGCGTTGCTGGAAGCATAACTGTTGGCGGTGCAATTGTTTTTGAAGGTGACACTGCAAACGACTACGAAACAACTCTTCAGGTCGGAGACCCAACAGCAGATAGGACAATCACCCTTCCAAACGCAACTGGAACGGTGGCACTTAGTGGCTCAATCGCTCTAGGAACAGACACGACTGGTGGATATGTTGAATCACTGGTTGCTGGAACTGGGATAACACTTACGAATAACAGTGGGCTGGAAGGCGCTACGCCAACAGTCGCGTTAAGCAGCGGTGTTGTGACTGCAACTGGAACATTCAACTCGGTAACGGTTGACACATATGGTCGCGTTACGAACGGCTCAAGTGTCCCAGTTGTAACAACATCCGATGTTGGAACTGTTACGAGCACGATGATTGCGAATTCCACAATTGTGGATGGTGACATTAGTTCAACTGCAGCAATAGCACTTTCAAAATTGTCAACGACTGGCGCAGCAACTGGCGACCTGATTTCTTTCAATGGAACTTCATGGGCTACATCAGCACCAGCAGCACCGAGCAGCAGTATTACCGTCTCCGATACAGCACCAACTCCAGCGGAGCAGGGTGACCTTTGGTACAACTCCCTTACGCTTGATGCCTATATTTACTATTCATCGGCTTGGATTCAGTTGTTCAATGACGAACCACTCGTTAGCGAAATCAGGGATTTGATTGATGTTCTGATTACCGATGAAACCTATGGTCAGGTTCTTGTGTATAACGGAACAGAGTGGGAAAATACATCATTAGTTGGAATCTCAGCGTCTTCCGACTCAAATTACACACTCGTTTTAACCGACATGAATAAGACAGTTGAGCGAAATTCCTCTTCGGCAAATACTCTTACTGTCCCCCTGAACTCCTCAGTTCCATTTCCAGTAGGAACTACGATATCTGTTTACCAATATGGTTCTGGAAAAACACAGGTAGTTGGCATATCTGGGGTCACAATCCGCTCCAACCCTGGTTTCTACCTATCGGCACAATATGCGGTGGCGACGCTCGTGAAGCGTGCGGCCGATGAGTGGATACTTTCTGGCGACCTGAGCGCATCGTAGGAGTTTTATGGCTATTTCATTCCCAGTATCACCATCAACAAATGACCAATTCTTCATTGTTGGCAAACTCTTTGTCTGGAGTGGTACCACATGGAACAAGAGCAATTTATATGCGATAATTGACGGTGGATTGTCGTCAACCGCGGTTTCTGGCGATATCAACACAGTAGATGGAGGCGATGCCTGATGGCTTACAAAAAGATACTTTTCCGTCGTGATACGGCGTCTAACTGGACATCTGCTAACCCGACGCTGTCCAGTGGAGAAGTTGGCTACGAGACAAATACAGGAAAATTCAAGATTGGCGATGGCACAACCGCATGGACCTCGCTTGCCTACGCAGTTGGGCAAAGGGTCGCGACAACAGACAATGTCACTTTCAACAACTTGACGGTTTCTGGCGACCTTACCGTCAGTGGCAACACGACCACCCTTAATACGGCAACACTGTCAGTTGAGGACAATATCGTCATTCTTAACTCTGGCGTAACTGGCTCCCCATCCCTGAACTCTGGGATAGAGGTTGAGCGCGGAGATTCAACAAATGTTGTTTTGCGCTGGAACGAATCAACCGACAAGTGGCAAGTAACCGAAAATGGAACAGACTACTACGACATTATCAATGCCACATCGCTTGAAGCGCGACTTGGAGAAGAGCACTGGCACAAAACCGCTCGTCTTGCTACGGCTGCAGTGCTCCCAAATACTCCTTCGTATACTGCTGGAACGCTTGACCTTGACGGTGGATATGGAATTGGCGCAGTACTTGAGTCATCCACAAATGCTCGTCTAAGCGTTGATGGGACAGAGGCTGCAACTGGCGACCGTATTCTTGTAAAGAACCAAGCCAACGCACTTCATAACGGTGTTTATGATGTAACAGCACAGGGAAGCGGTTCGGCCCATTGGATTTTGACGCGCGCAAATGATATGGACGGCTCTCATGTCGGACAAATAAAAGTTGGAGAATCCGTTGGTGTTCGCGAAGGAACAAATAACTACTACCAGCAATTTTCAATTTCATCAACTGGTACTGGGACAAATGGCGCTCACATAATTGGAACCGACAGCATTACATTTGTTCAATACAGCGGAACTGCGTCGTTCAACGCTGGAAACGGTTTGACGACTACTGGTAATACGCTAAATGTTGTTACTGCTGATTCTGGTCGTATTTTTGTTGGTTCAGACAGCATTGACCTTGCTCCGATTACTCAAAACGATGTTTCTGGTTCCCCAACACTTGCGTTTGTATCTTCAATAACAAGAGATGGGTATGGACGAGTTCTCGGAATAACAACCAACAATGCCGAATTGACTCTCGGCACAAATACGAATGGTGCGTATGTAGCATCATTGGTTGCTGGAACTGGTGTCTCTTTAACAAACAACTCTGGCGAAAGCGCAACTCCAACAGTAGCAATTGGCCAGGCTGTAGGGACTACATCAAATGTCACTTTTGCAACAGTAACGGCAAACCTTACTGGAAATGTCACTGGTGATGTCTCTGGGAATGCTGGAACTGCAACAAAACTCGCAACAGCAAGGAATATTGCTGGAAACCCATTTGACGGAACTGCGGCAATTAACATTGCTCCCACCGACCTAACTGGTGTTACTGCCAGCGCTGCTGAAATAAATATTTTGGATGGAGCAACACTTTCAACTGCTGAACTTAATATTCTTGACGGTGTAACATCTTCAACAGCAGAATTGAACATTCTTGATGGAGTTACTGCATCTGCATCAGAATTAAACATCCTTGATGGAGCAACGCTAACAACTACAGAATTGAACTATGTAGATGGTGTAACTTCTGCAATTCAGTCTCAACTGGATAACAAGGCAAGTTCAGCCGCATCTCCAGTAATAACCCTCGGTGGCGATTTAACTGGTTCAGTTACGCTTACAAACCTTGGAAACGGAACCCTCACAGCAACTATCGCCGCAAACTCCGTTGCTTTGGGAACAGATACATCTGGAAACTATGTAAACGACATTACTGCTGGAACTGGTGTCACGGTTACGCATACCCCAGCAGAAGGTTCATCTCCAACCGTCGCTATTGGCCAGGCAGTTGGAACGGCTTCCGAAGTCACATTTGCCAAGGTCACTACAACTGGGAATGTTGTTGTCGGTGGAAACTTGCAGGTTACAGGCACTACAACAACTGTGAACCAAACGAGTTTGGCAATTGAAGACCCGTTGATTTACCTTAACGACGGAAGCACCGTATCTAACCCAGACCTTGGATTTGCTGGTAATTACAACGACGGAACATATAAACATGCTGGTCTTTTTGCCGACGCATCTGACGGACAGAAATTTAAGTTCTTTAAAGGTTTGACTGTTGAGCCGACTAACCCAATCAATACGGCACACGCCTCGTACGCGGCAGCAGATGTTGTTGCCAACACATACGAAAGCACTGTTGCAACTGGCACCGCTCCGCTAACCGTTGCTTCAACAACTGCTGTAACCAACCTGAACGCAGACCTCCTTGATGGCCAACATGGTTCATATTATGCACCAGTAAATAACGCATCCTTCACTGGAACCTTCAGTGCTCCATCTGGAACGATTACCAGTTCAATGATTGCCGATGGAACAATTGTTGATGGAGACATCAATAGCGCCGCCAGTATTGCCCTGTCAAAATTGGCTGATGTGGTCACGAATGCCCAGACAGCAAGTTATACGCTTGTGTTAGGCGACAGGTCAAAAATTGTTGAAATGGGAGTTGGCTCAGCAAACACACTTACCATCCCGCCAGCATCGTCTGTCAACTATCCAATTGGAACTCAGATAAATGTGCTCCAAACTGGCTCTGGGCAGACCACAATCACACCAGGTGCTGGGGTCACGGTTAACGGCACCCCAGGATTGAAGGTTCGGGCCCAATGGTCGTATGTTACGCTAATCAAGCGAGCATCAGACTCATGGGTGGCTGTAGGAGACCTTTCGGCATAATTTATGGCAGCACAAAATCAATCTCTTGATAGTGGTGGTAAACAACCAACTACGCCAACTGTTGGAACACCAACATTTGACAATACGAATGGCAATGTCTCTGTTCCGTTTACTGGTTCCACCTACATAGGTAAAGGCACAATCTCTTATACGGTCACATCTAACCCTGGAAGCATTACCGCAACTGGCAGTTCCTCCCCGATTGTTGTTAGCGGGCTCACGGCTGGAACCGCCTACACATTTACCGTCAAGGGCACTGCGTCAAATGGCGTTGAATCTGGTGTTTCCTCTGCTTCAAGTTCTGTCACTCCTGGAATTAAGCCAAGTGCGCCAACAATTGGTACAGCATCGTTTAATAACACAACAGGTGCCGTCTCTGTTCCTTATACTGCTGGCTCGGCTGGTTCTGGTGGAGTCACATTCACTGTTGCCTCCACACCTTCTGGGGCTAGCGGTAGTGGTGCTTCTCCAATCACGCCAACTGGAATCACCCTTGGGACCGCGTACACATTTACCGTTACGGCTACGAACGCATACGGTTCAAGCACCTCTGCTGCATCAAACTCCATTACTCCTGGAATCAAGCCGTCAGCGCCCACAATTGGAACAGCAACTGCTGGAAACGCGCAAGCAACAGTTGCCTATACCGCTGGAGCCACTGGCACATCTGGGTCGGTCACATACACTGCAACATCAAGTCCTGGTGGACTTACCGCAACTGGAGCATCACCAATAACGGTGACTGGTTTGACCAACGGAACCGCTTATACATTTACGGTCACAGCATCAACCGTATATGGCTCCAGTACTTCTGCTTCTTCAAACTCCGTAACGCCAGTAGCGCCTCCATATTTCCCACCGTTCTTTCCGCCGTTTTTCCCACCGTTCTTTCCGCCGTTTTTCCCACCGTTCTTTCCGCCGTTTTTCCCACCGTTCTTTCCACCATACTTTCCTCCGTTTTTCCCACCTGCATTTAAGTAGTTGAATGCGATAAAATCGCTTCAACTATTACAAAGAGGGCGTATGCAGCGTAAAACAACAAGTCTTACAATTCTCCCAAATTTTATTTCCGATATTGACGCTAAAGATATTGTTGATTTAGCAATAAAATCAGATGGAAAATTCAATTTTGAAATAACTGAAGACGGGAAACAAATATCAACAGCAGATAACTCTGTTGGGAATATGGGGTGGGAAGAAGCACCTACAAAACTTCGTAATGGGTCCCCTTATTATGTTCCGTCTTTTTCAGCAGACCCAAAACCAACTAAAAACAATGGTTTTGCAATAAATTATCGCGAAGACACGGAACTATGGGCGCTGGCTGATAGGCAAGTCTCTTTAGTATCCGAGCATATAAGCAGCATGTTTGACATAGAAAAACTTGACCTCATGGCGACCATATTTCGTCGTGGTACAACTGGTGCAACAATGCCACCGCACCAGGACGGTCCAGTATTGAATGGTACTCAATTGGTGGATATTGACTTCAGTTGTTTTATGTTTTTAAATGATGATTTTGAAGGTGGTTCTATACATTTTGAGGAACTAGGGGTTTCGTGGCAACCAATTTGTGGTTCTGCAGTTATTTTAAGCAACACCTCAACCAAGTCAATGGTGCATGAAATCAAGCCAGTGACCAAGGGGGAGAGATTCTCTATAAATGCTTTTTTCAAGATTCTATAATCGGCTAGGATTCAACAATGACCTCCCCGTGGAAAGTTCAGCCTGGCTATTTTGGAACCACAAAAAACAATATTTTGATTCTTGATAATTTCATTGAACTTGAAGACTTGAAGAAAATTTACGGATTTGCGAAATCAATAACCGAATGGGAAAACCCAGCAGCAGAAAATCAGTACGATGAAAACGGAGTCTGCATTTACGACGCTAAATATTGGAATAATCGCCAATGCCCTGCGCACCTAATCAAAAAATACAGTCCAGAAGTTCACGATATTATTGACTCATATATCGTAAAACTTCAGAAATACTCAGAAGATTTTTATAAAGTCAAACTAAGCAAAAGAAGTCCTGTCATAGTTAGGTGGTTTGATGGGCTTGAGCAGCGCCCACATGCAGATAAACAGATGCTTGATGGGTCCCCCAATCCGTTTCCCGACTATGACCTCAATGGCCTCTTCTATTACAACGACGATTTTGACGGTGGGGAGTTGTACTACCCAGAACACGACTTGGTAGTTAAGCCACGACCTGGTTTAGCCGTCATGCACCCAGGAGATATTCACTATTTACATGGGGTAAAAACAGTCATCGGAAACGATAGATTTACAACACCTACATTTTATTCAGTTGAAGAACTTCTTTAAGGGGAAGCAATGAATTTTGAATACATCGGCGATAGAAAATTTGGGATTATCGCCTACAGGAACGCGCTTGGAAAAGAACTCAGACTACCCGAACGCCTTGAAGAGACTATAGGCAATAGCACGCAAGCGCCGTTTATGTGGATGGACGCTCTAGTCGGATATGGGCAGAAAATGCCAGAGTACAGAGACTGCGTTGACTGCAAGATTAGTAATGAGCACATCAAACATCTTCCTGATGAATTTTCAGAAATGAAGAACATCTACGAAGATACAAAAAACGGCTTAATCCCATGTCTGCAGGACTACCAAAGCAAATACAACATAAGCATGAATTTCATGGAAGCAATTAATTATGTGAGGTACAGGGAGAATCAACACTTCAATGTGCACAGCGACCATGGCTTCTCGTATGTGTGCACGGTCTCGTCGGTTATGTACCTTAATGATGAGTATGAAGGTGGAGAACTATGGTTTCCGTACCTAGAGATGTCTTTTAAGCCAACATATGGCGACATCATCTTGTTTCCGTCAACATTTATTTATGCTCACGCCTCAAAGCCAGTCACAAAAGGCACTAAGTATGCCGCAGTAACAATGTTTGACTACAATGACACATTCCACGATTACACGGATAAGAAAAATCCTTACGATGCCACGCCTAACTATTAAAAGAAGTTCTAACGAACTACCAATAGTAAAGCAATCTCGTATTAAGCGAGATTGGATGGACGCAACATACAACAAGCATGCCTATCAGTGCCTGCCAATGACCTATGCAAATGTCTACGGCTGGGAATTGTGTCTACCCCATGATGTTGTTGTTCAATGGGATGGCACTGCAAACCCTGCACAAATCATTTCTGGTGGGGAGTACGGTGGAATGACTATAGCGAGTGGGAATATATCTGGGATGGTCTCATTCAGAACCAACTGCGCATTTCAAACGGACTCTGGGTACGACCTTTGGATTGGTGGTTCCCCGAATTATTTTGTTGACGGAGCAGAAGCATTGTCGGCAATAATCCCATCAAGTTGGTGGCCAGACCCATTTGAGATGAACTGGAAAATTAACAAAATAAATGAACCAGTGATATTTGAGGCTGGAAGTCCGTTTATGTTTTTCCATATATTTGATAATTCACTACTTCAAAATACGGAAGTAGAATTTACTGATTTATTTGAAGATGGTGAATTTGTCTCTCAGCGCCAAAAATACGGTGAAATGAAAATGAAAAACCAACAGGAAAATCCGTGGACATGGACAAAGGGAATCAAAACTGGCCTTGATGCTGACGGTAACCGTATTGGTCCAGAATTTTTGGGACTACCAAAACTACAAGAACCAAAATGAGCGAATCCATAACGCTTATGGCAACCCACGCCTATGTTGACAGCATCGGCGGCATTGATTACAGAACTGTAACAAACGATGTATTACAACAAAAATTAATTTTTGAAAAAGGGTACGGCTTTCGTGTTTACCCGCAAACAGGAGAATGTGCTGCGTTGCGCAATAAAATTGAACTCCTTGCCAGTAATACACTTCCAGTCAAAGTAAGACTGATTGACATATGGGCGGTCTCAACATTCAAGGGCGAATCTGTCTCCTACCACTCACACCATTCAAATACCCATATGCGGCCAGAAGAATATTGGAGTGGAGTTGTATACACATCATCTGACGATGATTCAGCCGAACTCGTACTGCACTCTTTCGCATTTAATAGAATTGAGTCAATGGTTAAAATAAAACCAGAAATTGGCAAGGTAGTATTCTTCAATTCATATGTTCCGCACTTTACGACAATGCATCAGTCAGAAGAACCAAGAGTTGCTGTAAGTTTCAATTTTGCTCCTATTGAGCCAAATACGACCGAGATACCCGACATGAGCGTTTATAGGGGTTAGATATGAATGACTTTTCAAGACAACAAGCAACACAGTACCTAGAACGCTCAATTAAAACTTTGTCGTCAATACTTGGTGTTGATGCTTTTTCGTTAAAAGAGATTCCAGTTGAAAAGTCTTCTGCACTGTACGATTCGTATTGTTGCCTTATGCATGAAGTTGACGCATACAGAAAGTTGACTGGTCATGCAGAATGAACCAATAATTGGGATTGACCCAGTTGACTTTAAATCTCTTGACAATTCAACTGTTTTCTGGGATGCCAAGAGTGAGTCGTGGGTGGTTGATGGGGATAGCGCACACTGCCATTTATATGGACCACCTGTTGAGAGTCTCCCAAATGGGGAAACAATTTCATGGAATTCTCCATCCGATACATGCGCCGCAAATGCGGAGTTCAAGTATGACCGTACTTTAGACCTTGAATTCAACAAGTCGGAATTTATGGCCTACATGTACATTCTTGGGTTTTCGGATTCAGAAATCGCATCAACGACAATAGATGCAATTGTTGAAAAAATACGAGATGTCTACAAATATAAACATGGTCAACCATGCGATACGGCGAGCCAGACTTACATAAAAAGAAAAAATATTGCGCTTTTGAGAGGCGTCCGAAGGTCTTTTAACAAAATGCAGGTTATTGAAAATGGACGCTAACTACAATCTTGCTCATCTGGCCGATATCTTTTCAAAAACCAAAAGCCATTCAGATGACTTTCCTGGTAAATATTATGGGTATTCATCAAAGTTGATGGCAGATTTTGCTGCGTCAATGGATTTTGACAGGCGCAACATAGCGACTGGTGGTGTTGACTTAGCAATATTCCCGTGGGAAATGTTTGAGCAGACAAATGAGCGTTCTTTTAGGACATACACAATCTCGCAAATATTTCAAGACCTTATATATGGTCTAAAGAATCCGTCAACTGTTTTGTTGTGTGGACCAGACTATTCAAGCACCCGTGTAGTCCAGTGCTGTGAAAGCAACATAAAAACCACACTCCTAAATGGGATATCTTTAAATACTTTTGAGAAATGCTTCAAAACAATAAACTCAAGATTTGCAAAACTTGAATACGATGTCATCTCTATGCAAGAAATTTTTGCTGGTAGCAGTCGTAAATTTGATTTGATAGAACTTTGGGTAAACCAAATTGACATGCCACTATCTCAAATAGAGTTGTTTATAAATCTGCTTTCAGACGATGGTGTTATTTTGATAAACGGTACATCTGATTGGGCATTTTTGTACGAAAACGATATGTATGGACACCCAATGCACGACCTTCATGAACAGTTGAAGTCAAATGGCTCTGTTTTTGTCCATCACATCCCTCTCCACTACGGGTTCACGATTGTGACAAAACAATGAAAGTATTAGATAATTTCATTACCGATAAGTCATTGTTGGACGAGATAAGGAGCGATAAGTCTTTTTTCCCAGAATCAATGGGTGATGACGAAAAAGTAAATTACTCAATTCATCAGTACCATGACCCAGAGTCCCCATATTTTTCGCCGTATATGTTCTGGGATGGGTGGTGGAGGTCTCCAGCGAATACACTCAAAAAGCGAGTGATACAGGAGATATGGAAAGACAATTTACCGCTTCCAGAAGATGAAATATCTGGTTTTGAGTATTGGGCCAAAACATTTAAACCAGGCCAGTATTTAGGCTTGCATATTGATGAAGATTCTCATCTTTACAAAGAACAGCAAATATTCAATGGCCCGACTATTGGCTGCGTGTATTACCCAGACCACGAGTCAATAGATGGTGGATTTTTGGAGTTGCATGAATTCTTGCTTAAAGATGGGAGCAAATCCCAACTTGAGCGAGGGATGCTTGATTCCATGGCTTCCCCAATTGAAAAACGCGAGAGAATTGCGTTTAAGCCAAACAGGTTAATCATATTTGACGCTGGACACGCCCTTCATAACACCACTCCTGCAGAAAACGGCATTCGCAGGGTACTGGTGGTCAATGTCTGGTCCGAAGACAAAAAACCACTAGGATTGCTGAACAACGGGTTCTATCTGGAGAAGTAAGTGAACACACAGAACATTATTCACGATAAGCAATACGCTCATAGTTTTGTCATAAGCGTAGATACGCCATTTGGTCAAGAAGACTACTTGCTGCTCATAGACGAGGTATCTGGAGAAGCAGAAATATCCACTCAACGAGGCAGCGCAAAATTCAGCACCTACTCTATTGACGAGTCCTCATTTAGTGCCTGTTTTGACATTGACACCCCAATGACCACATCTGTTTCAATGGGTTTTAATAAAATGGATAACTCCGAACTGTTTGCTGGAACGGTAAGCGTCGGAGAATTTGTCACAACAACCTTAACCGCAAAGAGGCACCAATGAGTTTTGCGTACGACATGAACATATCATCGTTGACTGGTGAAGCGAACTTGCTTGAATCGGTCAGGGGAAAGATTTCTTTATTTGTAAACATTTCATCAAAATGTGGATACGAGCCGCAGTGCAGCAAATTTTGGTCATACGCACGAGCGTCTCGCCAATTGTGGGAATTGCAAAAAGTTTATGACGAATTCAAAGACAGGGGATTTACTGTAGTCGGTTTCCCGTGCAATCAATTTGGCGGAATGGAGCCAGCAAGCAACGAGGAGATTGCTGAATTCATTGCTAAAAATTACCCATTTGTGACATTCCCAATAACTGAAAAAATTGATGTCAACGGTCCTGACGAACATCCAATTTACACATATCTAAAGGGCCCAGAATTACGCAACTTTAGCGACAATACTGCAGACTCTTCTGAAACCGCTCAGCGTGGGCAGAACAAGGCAATGCAGGCGATGATGCGAATTCCACACAACTGGGAAAAGTTTTTGGTCAGCAGGGATGGTGTGTTCATCTCGCGGTTTAACTGGCAAGACTGGCCCCTTGCCGACAAGCCTCTTGTCCACGGTGCAGCCTGGACAATCAGGGAAGCAATAGACGCGGTTTTGTAATATGAAAATTGAGAATCTCGGCGGAGGAGTTCTCGTGTTTAAGAACATGGTTGAAATAAACCATGATTTTTTAATTCCATACTTGGCTGAACTTCATGAAAAGGTCGTGCATGAGGACTTTACTGTCATTCATGATGACGATGGAAAAGAACTGTACGCGATAAACCGTTCTGGACATAGATATCCATTAAGCGATATTTATCGCGTGAATAGGATTATGGGGTTTGCGCCAGATGATGAAAATGATGAGAGGTACATATTCTTCAACAAATGCGAAGATGCTGTTTACACCTGCCTGATTAGGTACATAGAGCAATTCCCGATGATTCTTCCTTCGCTGTGGTGGAGAACTCAGGGTCATGTTGTTGCCTACAGGAGCGGCTCCGACATGGGCTTTCATTCCGACAATGATGTCAACTACCAGCCTGGCGCAGTACCAGATATGCAGGTAGCAACAAGGCATGTTCTTGGTGCAATCATATATCTGAACGATTCTGCCGAATCAATAGAGGAATGCGGACAATACCAATATGTGGGTGGTGAAATTGAATTCCCATATTTGGGGATTTCGCATAAACCAAAATCTGGAGATGTGATTATGTTTCCATCAAACTATATGGCGACCCATAGGGTTAAAGAATTATCTGGTGGCTCTCGGTATGCATATATATCGTATTTTTCTCACGGTTCAGAAGAGCCAAGCAGGGGAATATGTCCGTCGGATTCTGATTCATTCAAACTCAAATCATCTCAAGTATGGATGCCAGAGATATTCAGAGACTATGCTGAATATCTCAAAACAAAATACGGGAAAGACCTAGATAACCACCACATGCTTACTCTTCCGCTAAACAGGACGAATAAAAGCAATGGAACGATTCAAGAAGTAATAAAGGAAAAAAACAGAGATGATTTATAATGATGTTCCCCTAGAGCACCTTGGTGGTGGAGTCGTGCTCTTCAGGAACGCCTTGACTTTTGATTTTGATTGGGCTTGCAGTTTTGCTGAAGATTCAGTTTCCGCCGAGCGAGCAGATA